>Ga0074198_1000480_pt1 | contig 41031 bp, 40 predicted proteins | sample EPASupsiteSAE323_FD_64527 | JGI IMG/M metagenome (GOLD analysis project Ga0074198, IMG submission 64527) | Bioremediated contaminated groundwater from EPA Superfund site, New Mexico - Sample SAE3-23 | ecosystem: Environmental > Aquatic > Deep subsurface > Groundwater > Contaminated ... | reverse complement strand
AAAAGACAATATACAGGCTGACCTGCTGGTGGGTAATATTGCAACTGGTGACGCAGCAGAAGCAATCATAGCTGGTGCAGATGTTGATGGTTTGAAGGTTGGTATAGGTCCTGGATCAATCTGTACCACGCGAATCATAGCTGGTGTGGGAGTTCCCCAGTTAACTGCCATATCATCTGTAGCCGACATTGCCAGAGAACAGGAAGTTCCAGTGATTGGTGACGGAGGATTAAGATACTCAGGAGATGTTGCCAAAGCCATAGCAGTGGGAGCAGATGCAGTTATGGTTGGAAGTCTCCTGGCAGGAACCACTGAATCTCCGGGTGAGGTGGTTATAATGAACGGCCGCAAATTCAAACAGTACCGTGGAATGGGATCACTGGGCGCCATGACTGGAGGTTCCGGAGCAGGAACAGACCGTTACTTCCAGGAAGTTAAAGGGCCAATGAAACACGCTAAACTGGTACCTGAAGGTGTTGAAGGAGTTGTACCATTCAAAGGACCGGTGAATGAAGTGATATTCCAGCTCATGGGTGGTCTTAAAGCTTCAATGGGATACTCAGGCGCTTCTAATATAAAAGAAATGTGGGAAAAAGCCAGATTTGTCAGAATCACCTCCAGTGGTATGACCGAAAGCCATCCCCATGATCTGTTAATAACCAATGAAAGTCCCAACTACCCCACAACCCGACTCATGTAAGAGTTGGGGAATAATATTTTTTTTAAATTTTAGGGATATTTTTTTAATGATGAAAATATTTTCTTTAATAAGAACATTTTCTTTATGTATCCTGAATGACTCTGAGGTTTAAAAGATTCATGAAGTCTTGTATAATACTATGTGGTGGCAGAAGCCGGCGTATGGGGCAGGATAAAGGGTTAATGGCTTTAGACGGTACCCCCATGATTATCCATACTTTAGAGATCGTTGGAGATATTGTTGATGAGATCATACTGGTTTTAAGAGACAAAAAACAGCTTGATTTATATAAAAAATGTGTTAATGAGTTTAAAAATCAAAATCCTGAACATACCCCTGAGATCCGTATGGTAACCGATGTTGAAATGGACCAGGGGCCACTCATTGGATTATATACTGGTTTATCCCATATAACATCTGAGGGAGCTCTGGTATTGCCATGTGATTCCCCTTTTATCTCAACTTACTTTGTAAATAAAATTTTCAAATTAAGTGATGAGCGTGATGTTCAGGCCATGGTCCCCATGTGGCCCGACGGATCAACTGAACCATTACATGCATATTACCATTCTGAATGCATTCCTGTGATCCAAGATAAATTAAAAAATGGTTTTCGAAATGTTAAATCGTTGCTAGAACAGATAAATGTGGTTTACATTGATGTCAGAACTTTAGATCCGGAGGAAAAAAGTTTCATTAATTTAAATCGTCCGGAAGATGTGTTTACCACTTTGAGAAAATAAAAAAAACATATTTTTGTTTTGGAATGATTTAAATTCTAAATAAATGATTAATTTGATTGATATATCATTAAAACAGATCAAATGTTAACTATTTCCACAAGAAATCTTTCTAACAGCTTCAATAATTAATTAGGGTTAGTTTATTTTAGATAATCCTAGATAGGTAAAAAAAGGAGATTACATATTCTAATGGATTTAAAGAGATTATTATGATTTATGGGAATAATTGGCAGAATATTTTATTTAAAACTTTTATATTAAAATTTCCACCGTGGAAACATCGTCAAGAGGTGTAATGTCCACGCTTCCAGGGTTTCTTCCCATTTGAAGGAAGAATTTGTTAACCCTTTCAATCATGTCAATATATTCTCTTTTATCAATGCGGCAGCCTTCAACAACCGCATAGTCAGGCAGGTCTCCATTTAACCTTTTAAACTCTAATACCTTATCCACCATTTTTCTATACTGCTCGAGAGTCAAACTCTCCATTAAATCAACCACATTTTAGTTTTTTAATGTTATTGGTAACACTACTTAAAAAGGTTGCGGAATAATCCTGTGGGCATACAAGGTAGGACCCAGGAATATCTGCTATTACTAATAATAATCCCTTGGAAATAAATAATAAAATAAAATGTTAAGGATTGGTCATTACTACCACCCCCCCCTTATTCTGTGATTTCAACCTGAGACTGGGGATTGAATGGGTTGGTTCTGATGGCCAGTGAGAACAGGTAAGGGTAGTTATTCATCAAATGTTCCATGTACTGCAACCATTCCAGGATCAGTAGGCTGTAGATCCTGACCACGTCACCAGAAAGGTGATTGTAGTCCGCTTTAGGAAGTTTAGAGATGTCATCACGGTTTTCCAGTTCTTCCATGAGGTGGAAAACTGCCCATAGCAGTTCAGTGAATGTTTCATGCTCCAGTAAGTTGGGGTTTTCCAGTAGAGCCAGTAAAAATTTTCTCCGGTTAACCAGGAACTTTTTAGCATTGATCAGAAATTCAATGGATTCCAAATCACCGTTGATGTTGAGTGTGTAATCGAATTCTTTGATGGTTTTTCTAGCATTTTTAAAGTCCTTTTCAGACCAGGAGGTAGTGATGAGCAGATCGTCTTTTATGTGTTCTGTGTCCGGGTCAAATTTGGTTATTGCCCCTAAAAGATCAGTTCCTACTTCACTGAAAAAGGCACCGATAACCATATTCAGCTTTTCCATCATCTGCTTTTTTTCTCTGGAGCTGATTGCATTCTCAATTACCAGCACCACAAAGAGTATTTCAATGGGTAAAAAGGCCGTGTCAATACCTATATAAAATAATACTTCATGGAGGTCATGGAAGATGAGATAATTGGCTACGTAGAGTAAAGCAGAGAGGAATATCAGAAATATTCCCAGTTTTACCTTCCAACCAAAATATTTGGATAATTTCATGAATTTCACCTATTTTATCAATAATATAACCTTTATATTAAATATGACAATTAAGAGTTCAATCTAATCCCTACAGGGTATTTCATATCTTTACCGCTGAAATAATAGTAATGGGGTTTCTTCCCATCATCATGGTTCCTCTTTCTGTGATTTTACCCTTGGCAATGTTCACTTCAACCACATCAGGTGTCATTCTCATTTTTTTAAGGGCATTAACTGCCTCCACTCTTGTTTCTAGGAGGATGGAAGTTATCACGATCCTTCCATTTTTTTTAAGCTTTTCATATCCCTGTTTTATTATAAGGGGAAGGTCACCACCACTGCCCCCCACAATGAGGACATCAAATGAGTGAAGAGCTTCAATTATAACCAGGGCATCACCCTCCATTAGCTGGATTTCACTGGAATAACCATGTTTTTCAAGGTTTTTCCGAGTAATATCAATGGCTTCTGGATTTTTATCCAGTGCAATAACTTTTCCAGCTCTTTGAGCGGATTCCAGTGTTAATCCCCCGCTACCACAGCCCACATCCACCACGGTGTCATCAGAAGATATCTGGGCTTTGCACATTACCAGGCACCTTATTTCTTCCTTGGTTGGTCCTGGAACTTCCTTAATCTGGATGAAATCATCATCCGGGATCATGGGATCTCTCCCTGCCATCGCTGGTAGAGGTTATGGTCAATGTGAAGTACGTCCAGTATTTTACCCACCAGAAAATCCACCAAGTCATCCATGTTCTGGGGTTGATGGTAAAAGGCAGGCATTGCTGGTAGAATAATGGCTCCTTCCCTGCTAATTCTGAGCATATTTTCCAGGTGAACCGAACGTAAGGGTGTTTCCCTGGGCACCAGTAACAGTTTCCTTCTCTCCTTTAAAGCCACATCAGCTGCTCGGGTAACTGAATTACTTGCAAAGCCTGTAGAAATAGCAGATATGGTTTTCATGGTGCAGGGAACAATGATCATAGACTCGAACCTACAGGAACCACTGTTAATGGCACTGGTCAGATCTCCGGGTTCATAAAATTCATGGCAAAGATCCCTTAACTGGTCTTCGTCCATTCCCATTTCATGTTTCAGTATGATTCTTGCAGGTTCTGTTACCACCAATGCGGTGTTTTTCCCCATTTCTTTCAATACTTCCAGGAGTCTAACGCCGTAGGTAACACCGCTAGCTCCGGTAATGGCTACAACTATCATTTTATCTCGCGTTCTCCTTAATTAAAACTGTAATTTTTAGATTTACTGTTATTATAATAAATTGATAGTTAATTTAATTTTGATAGTTAATTTAATTTTGATAGTTAATTTAATTTTGATAGTTAATTTAATTTTGATAGTTAATTTAATTAAAAATTTTATCTTGATATGGGAATTTAATCGGGGATATTCAGGTAATCAATGAAGTTGAGACCAGATGACTGTTCTGCATATTCTTCAGGAAGGTAGATACATAGATCTGCATGGTTGAATCGAACATCTTTCAATGCCATGACTAGCTGAGAAACATCCCCCAGCATAATTATATCTCCATTGACCGATACAGGAGTAGTCATCTCATGGAAAACAGGATATTCTGGAACATCCACCAGTATAAAATCTTTATCAACATCCAGATCATCGGCAATTTCTTCTTCTACCTTCTGAATGGTAGAGTTACTCATCTGGAAAATACTTTTAGGATGACTAATATCATCCAGTTTTAGGGAGTATACTCGTTTGTAAAGCTGTCTAGTATCCAGTCTTACCATTATATTTTGAATGTAACCCTCTTCTGACCTGGCTGATGAAATGATATCTATGTCATCGTAACGGTAAATTTCACGTTCCTTGATAACATTTTTTTCCAGGAGTTTCCCTAGGCAACGTCGGAACATGGAATTAACGATTCTAGTGGTGTGATGCTGATAAACACTGGGGTACATGAAATAGCGTGCCAGTAGCATGGATTCTGCAGCTTGAACACCTTTACTTCGGAGGAGAAGAAGTTCATCATCCAGTTTCATGTTGGAAATAAGGCGTTCCACATCAATGACCCCATAGGCAACCCCCGTATAGTAAGAATCCCGTAATAAGTAATCCATACGGTCCACATCTAGTTCTCCGGAGATCATCTGCCCTAGGGGACCTTCACCATTAATCACCTTTAAAACTTCCTTTACTGAAAACTTTTCAGATAAAATATCTCCTAACTGTGATTCTTTAATGAGTTTGGAGGTGAGTTCTTCGTGGGATGAATCAAGAACTCGTTCCGATACATGAGAAAAAGGTCCGTGACCAGCATCATGGAGAATGGCACAGCTTCGCACCAGATTATGGGTATCTTCATCCAGCTGGAGGCTCCGGGCCAGTCGTGAAGCCAGGTACATGGTTCCAATGGAGTGTTCGAAACGACTGTGATTGGCACCAGGATACACTAGATAAGTGAATCCTAGTTGTTTTATCCTTCGCAAGCGTTGGATCTCGGGAGTATCGGTTAATCTGACTTCAAACTCCTCTAACTGGAGGTCTCCATGGACACTATCCCTGATGAACTTCATTTAAGATCTCCCTGCATACATGCCCACATCAAGTGATTTTCCCACAAATTAATGGATTTAGATAAATTCAAATGTAAACCCCCACAAAGTAACCCCCCATATTCCATTTGAATCCTAAAATTTAGTTTCACCTAAAATTTAGCCTCCAGACATGATAATTTTATTACCTGCGCTGCCTTCTTCCTCTTTTTTAAAGTCCAGTTCGTATTTAACTCTTTCAATTATTTCCTCCAGAGCTGTTCTGGTCTCATGCCGGTGCGCTCCAGTCACAGCCACCAAGAACAATGGATCACCAGGTTTGAACTGGCCCAGGTAGTGGACCACTGCAATATCTTTAACCCCATGTTTTTCCTGAACCTGGTCTAAGATCTTTTTAAGTTCTTTTTCAGTTTTTTGAGTATCCGGGGTGGTGAGGACGAGTTTATCCGTGGTTTTAGCCTCATCTTTCCCTCGAACAATTCCCTCAAAGGTGAATATAGCCCCACAGTCATTGATAGAGCTGTTTTCCTTGATTTGCTGGGTTAAATCATTCAGGGTGATGATTTCTTCATAATCTGAAATTATTTTGGCAATTATCATATGTCACTTACCTCCTTCCTTGATAGTTGGTTAATTCTAGAAATACCATCAATTTCATTAATAACTTCCACCACTGATTCCGGAACCAAATCTTCCCATTTCTCCCCTGAAAGCATTCTTCGCCTGACTTCTGTGCCGGAATAGCTTTTTCTATTGAATAATGGTGGTTCAGTAACTTCATAGCCCTTTTCTTTGAAGAGTCTTTGTACCAGGGGGTTACCTGAATACACATGTTTAAATGGGGGGGTTAACATTTCCATATGAGCCACCCAGAGGGAGTTACATTCAATATCCTGCACTGGAATGATATAGTAACGTGAAGCGTGTACGTTATTTTCAGAGAGAGCCTTGGTGATCATCATCACGCGCTCACCAGCAGTGAATGGGTCTTTAATGCTGTGGCTGACCTGTGCACTGCCAATTCCAATGATTACTTCTTCCACTTCATCCAGTATCCTTTCAATGACCTGAATATGTCCCCAGTGTAAAGGTTGCATTCTCCCAACCAGAAGTCCTCTCATACTAAAACACCAATGAGTTATTTAATAGGTTATTCACGTAGCCCATATTTTACTATAAATTATAATATTCTATGGAATGATATTTACTATAGATTATAGTATTCTATGGGAATGATATCTAATGTTTAATGAACATGATTCTAAATTAATTACATATTTCATTTGATTCTAAATATTTCTCTATTCGTACCCGCATAAATAATTAACCAAACAAGGTCAAAGATAGTTAATTTAGAGAGTTACTTATAGATCCTTTAATAGAGAGTTATGGTAGTGAATAATCTAAATCAGATATGGTGTTATTGATATTTTGAGGGATAAGATGTAATAAAACGTGGAATATTTAGAAGATAGTAAATATTTCCAGAGATTTGTCTTTAAAGATTGTATAATATCCACTTTGAAAAAAATCATAAAAACAAGATAACCTATATATCCCGAGATGATTAACAGAGATTATGTTAAATCTTCATTAAAAAAGAAATTTTCAGGTAAAATAATTTGTATTCATATAAATAATGAGGGAAATGGTGATAAAGGATGATAAAGGTTGAAAATCTATCAAAAACTTACCACATGGAGGAGGGTCCTGAAATCAAGGCTCTGGATCAGGTTAACCTGGAAGTGAAGAAGGGAGAAATTGTAGGTATCATTGGAACCAGTGGTTCTGGTAAAACCAGCCTTCTCCGTATCCTCAGGGGTGTGGAACCATTTGATGAGGGTAAAATTACTGTAGATGACGTGACTGTAACCCCTGAATCTACCACTTACTATTCCCGTAAACTGCGTAAGGCAACAGCCATTCACCTGCAACGTTCCTTTGGATTATGGTCTGAAACAGCCTTAAATAATGTTATAAGGAAACTTTACGGAACCAAATATGGTGATGAAGCATTAACCGACTTTGACTTTGCTTATAGCGAGTTTGAAGATGAAGCCATGGAAATACTGCGAGTGGTGGGTCTGGATCATAAGGCCACCCATTTCGCCCCGGTTCTAAGTGGTGGTGAAAAACAGAGACTTATCATGGCCCGGCAATTAGCTAAGAAGCCTAAAGTTCTCTTGTTAGACGAACCAGCTACCATGTCATGCCCTAAGACAAAACAGGAAATTTTAGATGCGATCCGTAATATCAACCAGGATCTGGGAGTGACCGTGGTCCTGGTATCCCACCTTCCGGAAGTTCATCATTACCTCTCCCAGAGACTAGTGCTCATGGAAGAAGGTCGTGTAGTGGATGAAGGATCACCAGATAAGATAATAAAGAAATTCCTCCAGAAAATGGAACCCGAACTACCAAAACGTAACCCTGAAAATATTGGAGACACAATAATCAAGGCCCGGGATCTGGAGAAAAGATTCTATCTTCTTAAGGCCGGTAACGTCCTGGAGTTGAAGGATGTAAGCTTTGATATTAATGAGGGGGAGGTTGTTTCCCTAATAGGACAAAGTGGTGCGGGTAAAACCGTGCTCCTGCGTATGGTTGGTGGATTAGACCTTCCAGATGCCGGTACTGTCTCCTATAAACTGGATGGGGAATGGGTGGACATGCACCAACCCGGAATTAACCGAATGAATATCCGTCGTCAGATGGGATTCATGCACCAGGAGTTTGCACTGGTACATCATGCTCGTATCAGAGATCAGATAGCAGGAAGACTCGGTATTAAGGGAATAATGGTAGTGGATGAAGCCAAGAAAAAAGCAGAGGAAATGGGTATAAGTGACCTGGCACTGGATGTCCTTTACCAGTTGACTGATCTCCCTGAAAACGAGGCAAAACAGCGCCTGGAGCAGTTAGGATTATCTGGCAGTATTTTAGACACTCTTTTCCCCAGTTTCCCAGATAATGAGGTAAAGGAATATGCGGAACCCATATTTAAGGCATTGGATCTTCCACTGGATATCCTTAACCGTCGTTCCTACGAATTATCAGGTGGTCAGAAAGTTCGGGCAACCCTGGCCCTGGTACTTTCAACCCAACCCAAGGTTCTGATTTTAGATGAACCATTCGGGGATCTGGATCCAATAACCCTGCGTATGGTTTCCAATTCACTCAAACGTATAAATGAAGAATTCAACACCACCATCATCATGGTCAGCCATCATATTGACTTCATTGATGAACTGGCCACCAGGGCCCTACGTATGGAAGATGGTAAACTAATTGGAGATGGAAACCCTGACCAAGAGTGTGAGAAATTCATAAATAGCTGCGGAGCAGATTACCTTAAGGATATCAACGAGTGGAGGGAAAAATTACTGGAAGATTAATCCCCCTAACTGGATTAGCCCTGATCCCTTGGGACTCTCTCTATTTGAATTAAATCAAAACTGAATTTTTAAATCCAAATGAATTTCAAATCTAAGTAAATTTAATATACTAAATTTCAATTATACTAAATTTCAATATACTTCAATTAACATATAATTAGATTAGGAGATGGTTTTATATGGAATTTAAAAGTCTGGATGTAGAAAGCTTTTACAGGGTACTGGCACCACGACCTACCATAATCGTAACCACTGTAAGTTCTAAGGGTGAGGTGAATGCTGCTCCTTTTTCTTTTACCATGCCCGTGTCAGTGAATCCTCCACTAATTGCAGTTGCATCGGTTCTCCGCCACCATACCTATCAGAACCTGGAAGAAACTGGGGAGATGGTGGTTAACATTCCCACAGCAGATATTCTCAACCAGCTCTGGGTTACCGGGGAAAAATTCCCAGAGGGAGTTAATGAAATTGAAAAAGCAGGTTTAACCGAGGTGGCTTCTCTTGAAGTTTCACCGCCCCGGATCAGGGAGTGTTTGGCTCATATGGAGTGCAAGGTTGAATTCACCCAGGAATGTGGTGATCACCAGTTAGTGGTGGGCCGCGTCGTGAGAGTCAGTGCCCGGGAAGATGCCATTAAGGAAGGACTCTTAGATGTTGAATTAATGAAGCCATTACTCCATCTTGGTGGTAAAGACTTTGTGGTGGGAGATCACCGCCGTAAAGTGGATTGAATATGAATTAAATCCAAAAATTAATTGGAATGAAGAATAATTAATTGGAATTTAAATGGGTGATGAGTAATAGGGTGATAAATAATAAATTTGAAGATTGGGAATTTGAATAAAAAATAAAATTGATTTATAAAATAATAAATTAAAAATATTAAAAATATTAGGGAACACTTGAAAAATTAATGGGAAGTCAAAATATGTTCAACACCATAATGGTTCCTACCGATGGATCAGAGTATTCTAAAAAGGCTGAAGACACCGCATTATCCCTGGCCAAAAAGCTGGGTTCTAATGTTGTTGCAGTTCACATAATCGATGAAAAACTCATATATCCATATGAGGTGCTGGAAGAAGAGGGTAAAGCCATTCTCCAAGAAGTACAAAAAAAGGGCAAAGAAATGGATGTGGAAGTCCACGAGATACTGATTGTTGGAAACCCCACCCATGATATGGCTAAAATAACAGAAAAATCAGGGGCAGATCTGGTGGTAATAAGCACACACGGTAAAACTGGTCTGGAAAAACTCATAATGGGTAGTGTGGCTGAAAATGCCCTGAAAAAGGTCCCAGTACCAGTATTGCTGGTTAAATAAATACCCCATACTAAATTAATATTAATATTCTTTTTTAAAATAAATGGTGTAAATAATGAGACTCTGGAGTCTCCATCCTGTATACATGGATAGTAAGGGGTTAGTGGCACTCTGGAGAGAGGGTTTACTCGCCAGAGCAGTTTTAAAGGGGGAAACCAAAGGTTACACCAATCATCCCCAGCTTATTCGTTTCAAAAAGCAGGAACATCCCATTGTTTTCCTGGATACATACCTTGACCATGTTTATCTGGAAGCAAATAGAAGGGGATACAATTTTAACCAGGAGAAGATAGGAGTTGAGCACACTTCTAAACAGATACCTGTTACTCATGGACAGATAATGTATGAAATGGAGCATTTGCAGAGAAAACTCAAAAAAAGGGACCCGGATAAATATCAGGAAGTAAAGAAAATCCTGGTTCAAAAGGATTCACCCATTCCCAATCCCATTTTTAATGTGATTCCAGGAGATATTGAGCTTTGGGAGAAAATTACAGAATAAATAACATTAGTAACATCACCCATATGATTATTAACCAGAGACTTGTATAATACCTAATGATAATTCCAGGTTATCTCGTGAATTATTCAAAGAAATTCCTTGAATGAAAATCCTTAATGGTATTGAATGAATCCTTAATGGTAAATATGTAGGTGGGTAAATATGAGAAGATACAAGTGTAAGGTCTGTAATTATATCTACGATCCTGAAAATGGAGAACCCCGAACCGGGACACCCCCAGGGACTGCTTTTGAGGATTTACCAGATGATTGGCGCTGTCCCAAGTGTGGTGTTGGAAAATTCCGTTTTATTCCTATCTAAATAATATATTTTTTCTTGTCCATGCCCCGATGATTAATTGCCATACCCCAATGATTAAATGAATTTCATGAATCCATCATGAAGTCTAATAAAAAAAAGAGGTGGAGTATTATGCAAAAATACCTATGCAAACCCTGTGGATACATCTATGACCCTGAAGTAGGAGATGACATGGCCGGAATTAAACCTGGAACCGCCTTTGAGGACCTGCCAGATGACTGGGTCTGTCCCATTTGCGGTGCAGATAAAGACCTGTTTGAACCAATAGAGTAAGAATAAATTTATAATATTTTTTTAATAAGAAACTTTTTTTAATAAGATGAGAGGGATGTGAAAAGATATGTTAGATAAGAAGATGGAAGAAGCCCTGAATTACCAGTTAAACCGGGAACTCTATTCTGGTTATCTATATCTGGCCATGGGGGCTTACTTTGAAGATCAAGATCTACCAGGCTTTGGTAACTGGATGCGTGTCCAGGCCCAGGAGGAGTTAAGCCATGCCATGAAATTCTATGACTACTTGGTGCAGAGGGGTAGCAGGGTGAGTCTGGCTGAGATCGAAAAACCTCAAAGTGAATGGGATTCACCAGTAGCAGCCTTTGAACATGTATATAAGCATGAGCAGATGGTCACTGGCCTCATAAACGGACTGGTGGACCTGGCCCTGGAACTATCAGATCACGCCACCAACAACTTCCTCCAGTGGTATGTGGCCGAACAGGTTGAAGAAGAAGAATCATCCAGTGGAGTTCTCCAGAAAGTAAAATTAGCAGGAGAATCCGGCAGCGGACTCTACATGCTGGACCAGGAACTAGCACAAAGGATATTTCATCCCCCCACAGCTTCTGAGTGAGAAAACTCACTTATTTTTTTAAACTCACTTATTTTTTTCCTAATTTTTACATATATCCCTGATTCTTTATTCTAATTACTTATTATACCAAAAACTAAAAATTTATATCTTAAATATACAAATTACACCTAATATCTAATTAAAATTTATATTTTAGTCGTTACACTCTTAATATTGAAATTAAAACGTTTATTTTTCTATTATAATTATAATTATACCTGGAATTATTTTTTTATTATTCACCGGAAAATAGCAGTAAAAAATCACAAATAGTGATCCCGCGGATCAAATAAAAAAAATTAAATAAAAAAGGGGAGAAAAATAACACTGTATAGTTATTACCTCAAGGGGGTAAACAAATGGGAGAAAAAGTTTACGAACTAAGAAAAATTAAGAAAAAAGGGAAAGGAATGCCACTTATTGGGGATAAGTTCCCCAAAATGGAAGTTCAGACCACACAGGGAATGATGAAACTACCCAAAGCATTCAAAGGGAAATGGTTTGTTTTATTCAGCCACCCTGCAGATTTCACACCAGTGTGCACCACTGAATTTGTGTCCTTTCAACTCCGTTATGATCTCTTCCAGGATCTAAACTGCGAACTCATTGGACTTTCTGTGGATCAGGTTTTCTCACACATTAAATGGATCCAGTGGATTGCTGAAAACTTCGACATTGACATAGAATTCCCTGTAATTGCAGACACAGGTAATATGGCTGATAAGCTGGGTTTAATACACCCCAACAAGGGCACCAACACCGTGAGAGCCGTGTTTATCATTGACCCCGAAGGAATTATCCGAGCCATCCTCTACTACCCTCAGGAGCTGGGTAGGAACTTAGATGAAATATTAAGGATGGTTGAAGGATTCCAGACTGCCGAAGAGAAGGGTGTGGCTATACCAGCCAACTGGCCCTGTAATGAAATCATTGGCAAAGGCCTGATCATTCCTCCAGCAGCGGATATTGAAACAGCACTGGAAAGACCAGGAGAATACAAGTGCTTTGACTGGTGGCTGTGCTACCGGAACTACTATAAATGGTAAATGGATGGCTGTTAGCATAAAATTTAATAAAAAAAATAGAATAAAGAAAAAAAATCAAATAAAAGGAGTATTTATGGTATTAACTCCAATAAAGGATAAGTAAGGAATTATTGTGGCTAAAGAATGGTTTTGACATAAGGAATACATAAAGGATATAAAGGTGATGAAAAAATGTCTAAAAAAGTATATGAACTTCCTCCGCTACCCTATGGGTACGGGGACCTGGCTCCATACATATCCGAAGAGCAACTTCAAATACACCATGATAAACACCACCAGGCATACGTAGATGGTGCAAATGCAATTTTAGCCAAATTTGACAGCCGACCAGGCATGGAATTTGATGTTAAGGCTGTGGCCAAGGAACTCTCCTTCCATGTGGGTGGATTCGTACTGCACAAAATGTTCTGGGAAAACATGGCCCCAGCACCAAAAGGTGGAGGTGAACCAACTGGAACCATTGCCAAATACATTGAAAAGGACTTCGGTAGTTTTGAAAGGTTTAAAAAGGAATTCTCTCAAGCAGCCATAAGCACCGAAGGATCAGGATGGGCAGCCCTGACCATATGCAGAAGAACTGACCGGCTGTTCATCACACAGATTGAAAAACACAACGTCAATGTCATACCCCATTTCCGGGTTTTAATGGTCCTGGATGTATGGGAACACGCCTACTACTTGGACTACAAGAATGTCCGACCAGACTACGTGGCTGCATTCTGGAACATCGTAAACTGGGAGGAAATAAACCGTCGCCTGGAAATTGAACTACTTTCAAACAGCTTAAACTTGGTGGATAACCGTAGGGTGCTGGACATGAAACTAGAAGAGTTCCGGGAAAACTTCGACGACTGGCTGGAATCATTTGAGAAGAAATAATTTCTTCTTTTTTTTCCTTTTGAACATATTTTTTATTTTTAAGAGGATTAGTCTTTATAAGAGGCTTAGTTTTTATAAGAGGCTTAGTTTTTATAAGAGGCTTAGTCTTTACTCAGAATTGAGGCAAATTCTTAGGCTTATGGTACCAATTTTTATTATTAATGGCCAATTTATATTATAGATAGGGTTAATTCTATTTTTGAACATGGTTAGTTCATTTTACCAAATTATTCCCTGCTTTCTACTTACCCGGACCCACTCGGAATAGATAAATACCATTTCTTTTATAATGGATTATGAGAATATGGATTTACTGCCTGGATGTTAATTTGAAATTAAGTTTGTAATGATTAGTTTAGTATAAATTAAAGACAATTAATAATTAAAAGACTTAAATTGTAGGGTTTAAATTAAAAGGGTTTAATTAAAAACTAAATCATAGAGTTAAATTATATGAGTACACTAAAAGTTATTCATATTCGTTTTATAGAGGTGTGTAGATGATCTGGAACGAAAAGGCTGAATGCATGTCAGCCCAGGAAAAGGAAGAATTACAGCTTAAAAGATTACAGGATGTAGTTAAAAGGGCTTATGAAAACGTGCCCTATTATCGTCAGAGGCTGGATGAGGCAGGATTAACCCCTGAAGATATCCAAAGTCTTAAAGACATAGAAAAACTGCCATTCACAACCAAAAGCGATTTGAGGGATGCATATCCCTTTGGAATGTTCGCAGTTAGCACTGATGATATTGTGGAAGTTCACACCACCTCTGGAACCACTGGAAAACCAACTGTATCAGGATACACCCCAAAAGATATTGAAATATGGGGCGAAGTTGTTGCCCGTGCTCTTTCCATGGCCGGGGCCACTAAAAAGGACATAGTCCAGAACTGTTATGGTTATGGTCTGTTCACAGGAGGACTGGGAGTACACCACGGTGGTCAGAAGGTGGGCTGCACTGTAATACCCATAAGTGCCGGGAATACCCAGCGCCAGATCGAAATAATCCAGGACTTCAAAAGCACCATCATAACCTGCACCCCCAGCTACGCCATGTACATAGCCGAAGTACTGGAAAGGGAAGGAATCCCCAAAGAAGACATAAAACTTAAAGCAGGGGTTTTCGGGGCTGAAATGTGGACTGAAGAGATGAGAAATGAGATTGAAAGAAGACTGGGGGTTGATGCCCTGAATATTTACGGACTCACCGAGATCATTGGTCCGGGTGTGGCCAATGAGTGCATGGAAAAGAATGGACTGCACATCTTTGATGATCATTTCTATCCTGAGATCGTTGACCCTCAGACCTTAGAAACACTACCTGAAGGTGAGAAGGGAGAACTGGTACTGACCACATTAACCAGAGAAGGCATGCCAGTCCTACGTTTCCGTACCCGTGATATAACTGCCCTGCGAAAGGGCGAATGTGACTGTGGAAGGACCCACGTTAAAATGGATCGTATAACCGGAAGATCCGATGACATGCTCAAAATCAGGGGTGTTATTGTATTCCCATCCCAGATCGAACGGGCACTCCTCAAGATTCCGGGAATGGAACCAAACTATCAGATCATCGCCAGCAGACCAGAGCATCTGGATGAACTGGAAGTACAAATTGAAAATTCGCCCGCACTCTTCTCAGACGAGGTTAAACACGTGGAAGAAGTGAAAAAATCCATAGAAAAACATATACATGACGAAATAGGCCTCAGGGTGAATGTGACACTGGTAGAACCACTTAGCCTGCCCAGAAGTGAGGGGAAAGCAGTCAGAGTCATTGATAAACGGGAATTAAGTTAAATGAAGACTTAAATTGGGAAAATTTTAAACTTAAGTTTAGAGATGAAGGGATATGTCAGGGGATGAGAAAATGAAATTAAAACAAATATCCGTATTTCTTGAAAATAGAAAAGGAAGACTTTGGAAGGCAATTAACATCCTTTCAGGTGCCGGTGTTAATATAAGGGCTCTTTCAATAGCTGACACCTCTGAATTCGGGATACTGCGCATGATAGTTCCTGATCCAGATGTGGCACAGAAAATATTAGAAGAGAACAACTTCGTGGTAAAAGTCAACGAGGTCATAGCAGTGGAAGTACTAGATGAACCCGGAGGACTAGACGATCTTCTCAGTGTTTTTAACAAAGCCGATATCAATGTGGAATATCTTTACGCCTTTGTGGAGAAAAAAAGTGACAAAGCCATTGTGGTGATACGCACTGAAGATGTTGATGCGGGTATAAATGCCTTAGAAGAAGGTGAAATTACCATATTAAGGGCCAATGAAGTTAATATCCTTTAAATAAGGGTGTTCACTTCCACTCTTTTTAATTAAACCTTTTTTATAATAACTTCAATTTTTAATAACAATTGCTCTCAAAAATTTCTTTTTTTGATTCTAACCAAATTTGTTTAATGATTCTAACCAACTTTTTTTAATTCAAATTGTTTGTAATAAAATTGTTTCAATAATTCTCTTTTTTTCATAATAACAGACCGTGTGAATCTGGTATAGATAGAAAAAATTAATAAGTTACCGGAATAATTTATTTACTAAATGAATATAGAAAATTAGAATAGAAGAAGGGTCATGAAAGGATTTAAGTGTATTATAATAAAAAAAGGAATATCTTAAGAGTGAGAACTAAGGAGGGGTTTAAACGAAATGTCCTTATTGCGGTACTAATAATCCAGAAAATGCTAAATTCTGTGAAGAATGTGGGAGAAGATTAGTTCCTGAAGTTGAAAATCAGGGTAGAAATTCTGGATTTACAACTCCAAGTAATGGGAAGTGTAGAGTTCAAAATCAAAAAGGAAAAATCCCACCTAAAAAATCAAAGTTAGGTAAAAAGGGAATCATTATCATCGCAGTGATAATACTGGGACTTTTGGCAGTTGCTGCTTACATAATATACCACCCCGCAGCTACTTCCCCTCAAAATGCCACAGTTTTCATTGTATCTGCTGTTTCTGGTGCTGCTCAGGTGACTGATCCCACCGATAACAAAACCTACAATGTGACTGTTGATTACTATGGAATTTCTGCTGGTTCTGGTTTTATCATCACCAGTGATGGTTACATTGCCACTGCTGCCCATGTGGTGGGTGATCCATGGGAGATCACCAATAATGGTGTTATCCGGAAAATGACTGACGATGATCTGAAATATTATGTGGATAAAGCAGCCATCTACATTTTCCTGCAAAAGGCACATCCAGAAATGATCAGTAGCTTGAATGAATCACAGTTAGACACACTTACCAACCAGTTTATGGCAGCAGGTGCTGTTAAAGCCACCAATTACACGCACAACATATATATCAGAGGACCCGCATTCCCGGAAAGTGCCAGTAACCCTGTAGAAGCACAGTTAGTGGACATGGGTAATTCGGACACTGAAATGGACGTGGCTCTCCTGAAGGTTAATAAAGCCAGTAGATTACCTTATCTCCCCATAAGTAATCAACAAATAACCGTAGGGGAGAACGTGCGTATTTATGGATATCCCACAGAACAGTTCGCATTTTACGGCGACATGGATACTGAGGGAGGTAGTAAAGAACTCTGGAATAGTATTTACACTGCCAGTCTTACCAGTGGGATTGTAAGTGCTGAAAGGCCCTCATCTAAAGGCACCACCTACTATCAGACTGATGCTGCGGTGGATAGTGGAAGCAGCGGTGGTCCGGTGTGCAACTCCAATAACCAGGTTATTGGAATTCTGGTGCAGGGATTTGAAAAACAGGGCTTCAACTTTTTCCTACCCTCCAAATACATAACTGAACTATGTAAGGAGAATGGGGTTAATGTAGGAGGAGGATCATTCCTCCCCTTTTAATCCAATCAAAAAAAATCTCTTTTTTTATTCAAAACTTTTTTTAAGTAATTCAGTTTCCCGAATTTTTTATTAACCAATTTCTTTTATTAACCAAGTTTCCCTAAATTAGTTCCAGGTACTTGTTCTTAATCCGGTCAAATTCTTCCTGGGTTATGGCACCAATATCCAGAAGTTCTTTGGCTTTTTTGATCTTTAGCACTGGATCTTCAGCAGGTTCAGTGGTTTGTTTTGGTTCCGGTATTTCCTCTGTTTTAACCTCTGCAGGTTGTACTTCAGGAATTACTTCTGCAGGTGCAGTTTCTTCCTTAGATTCAACTTCAGCAATCTCTGCAGGGGGCACTTCTGCAGGTTTATCCTCAGATGTGAACTGTTCAGGAACCTTGATTTCGGGTATAACCGATTCTTGAGGAGTTTCTTTCTCAGGGGTTTCGGTTATTGGGGCTTCTTTTTCCGCTACCATATCAACTAAGGGTTCCAGAGGTTTTTGCCCTGCATCTTTTTCCTCAAATTTATGGCCACAGATGATGCAGAACTTGGCATCCAATTTATTTTTCTGATTACAGGAAGGGCATAATTTATAATCCTCCGCAGGGGCAGTTTCAGGGGTTGACACGGGAGTAGTAACTGGAATTTCATTTACAGGTGTAGCTGTACTTTCTCCAGGGGTGGGAGTTAATTCCTTAGATAGTGACGCTCCACATCCCACACAAAACTTGGCACTGTCCGGATTGGGTGTCTGACATTCAGGACAAGTGTTTGATGATGATGTAGGGGGTGTCTTCTTTACTTCGGAGAATGTTTCGCCCCTTTTTTTTGCTTCTAATCTTCTTCTTATCTCCTCGCTGGAAACCATAAACACACCTCTATTATTTTAATCATTATTTCATTAAAGTTCAATACTGTATATTTTATCTATTCAATATTAGACTAGTTTAATACTAGACTAGTTTTACTATCAATACATTAGACTAGTTTAATACTAGACTAGTTTTTCACTATCAATACATTAGACCAGATTATCATAGGCCCATATAATGACATGGTCATTAGGGGTAATGGATTTTATGGTTGGTTTAATCTCCACATTTGATTCAAAGTACCATGTGAACCGTTTTCTATGGCTTTTTTAGTGAAATATGATGCTTGTTTAAGGGATTCAACCAGTGATAGTCCTTTAACCAGGTAAGCAGTCACTGCTGCGGAGTAAGTGCATCCTGATCCGTGGGTATTGTTACTTTTAAGGATTTCACCCTCAATAAAACCTAAAGAGTTCTCATTTAAAGAACTTTGATAAAAAATATCCCTACCATTCAAATGACCTCCAGTAACCACGGTAGTGCATAGTTTCCCCAGTTCACAGGCCGCCTTAAAGGCATCATCCTCACCCTTTATTTCCAGTCCAGTGAGAGCCTCTGCTTCGTGGATATTGGGTGTGGTTAACTCGGCCACCGGTAAAAGATGTTTTTTCAGGGAATCAACCAGATCCTCCTGGGATAAAATTCCTCCTGAACCTGCAACCAGAACCGGGTCCACCACCAGTTTTAAATTGTACTCCTTGACCTTGCTGGCCACCATTTCCACCATCTCTGCTGAGTATAACATTCCAGTTTTGGCGTAATTTATATCTTCCTCTGCCAGTATCAGGTCTATTTGTTTGGCCACAAAATCAGGGTTAACCGATTCCACAGTCTCCACCTGTTTCACATTCTGGGCAGTGAGTGCAGTGATAACTGCAGTGGAGTATAATCCCAGTGCCTGGAATGTTTTCACATCTGCCAGGATTCCTGCACCTCCAGATGGGTCGAAACCAGCAATAGAAAGGGCTATCATTTTCTTTCCACCATCAAACGCTCAGTTCCATGGTTTGATCTAACCTCCAGACCAATGCTTTTGAGGAATTTACGGGTTTGGGTTCCAAAACCGTGGATCATTATCTCACCCAGGTCTTCAGCGGTGTTCACATCCAGGGAAAGGTAAAAAGAGTCATATATATACCAGGGCATTCCCGCATTTTCCGCTTCTTTCAGGTGTTCAAAAAAACTCCAATCCCCGAATTTCATCTGAATATCCCGGGTAGGACATAGCAGTGCATTGGTTCCACCACCCTTGGCCGGGGCAATGACCAGTGGCCATTTAACTGACAGTTCAACCATTTCCTGAACCTGATCTGGATGGATGAGGGGGACGTCTGAGGGTACAATAAGCACCTGACTGGCATGCTGAGAACACCACTCCACTGCCTGGGTCAGGGCACCGTTTAGATCAGTTTTGCCCTTCTCAGAAAGACAGGTGACATCTAAATCCTTAACAAAATTAAGCACATCTTTATCTGAACTTATAACCACCACCTGATCCACACTGCCCTTTATTGCCCCTATAACATCCATCAGCATGGCTTTAAGAAGGTTTTCTCTCTCCAGTGGTGTGAGAGTTGGTGATAGCCTGGTTTTTGCCTCAGAAAACCTGGAAACAGGGATTATTGCATATGTATTGGTCATGTCAATCAATTTGTTTAGGTTAATCGTTACATGAAAATCTAGTGAAATTTCAGTTAAACTAAATTCATTTATAGGTTGAATTTTAGGTGAATTTCACTTATAACTAATTCATTTTATAGATTGAATTCATACACTAAATTCATTTATTTGGAATTCGATTTTTAATGAAAATCATTTTTATATAAAAATCATTTTAGATGAATTTTCATTTTAATGTGAAATCATTACAGAAATTCTTTTATCATATTCCAAGATTGTTCTTGAACCACTGCCGGAAATCACTGACCCATGTGTTGGCACTGTTAGCTGACTCTGCTGTGAAGGAAATATTTTGAATTCCCTCGGAGGTCAGGTTGAATCGGCTCATCACATTCTTTTTAGCAATGTCCAGTTTTTCCTGGAGCTGGTAGTATTTTGTTTTCTGAATTTGTACCACTGCCATTGCTTCGCCAGTGTAGACATCAACATCTCCTTTACTAACAATGATCCAGATCTGCATCTGGGATTGGGTGGCGTTTTGAAGATCTGAGGGGTTTGAACTATCAATGATCTGTTTGATCTGGCTGGATGCGGTGCCTGATGGGTTGAGTGTGGTTCCAGGAACTGCTTTTTGATCAGGTTCGATGCAGTATGCCTGTACAGTGTCATTGTTGTTGGGATTGATCTTTTTATCTTCAATGATAACCAGATCCTGTGATTCCTTACTTTTGAGGATGGTTCCTTTATCCACCACCAGTGGTTTGGTGCCATTATTTTTAATGGTGACATTGTGGGGTATGGTTCCGGCAGCTGTATTTTGAATAATTTCAACCTGTTTATTATCATAGGCCTGTTCCAGTGTTACTCCACCGCCAGAAAGGAAACTCATGGCTCCACATCCTGCTGCAAAGACCACCACTACCATTATCAGTAAGATCAACCGTATGTTCATATACAATCTCCTTTAACATCAATGATGTTAAATCTATTGTACTAAAATTTCTATCCAAGTTCTATGGTCTATTTTAACGTTATATTTATTCCATATACCATTCATGGTTTAATCCATGATATGCAGTCATGGTTTAATCCATGATAATACTTACACGGATTTATTAGTATTTCTCTGTTTTTTTAATCAGTATGTTTTAGCAAGAAGAGCCACATGCCGGGCATCTTTACCGCATTCTATGCATTTACCTTCAGTTGCTCCTTCCTTCACACCCAGAATATCAACGGTTACGTATTCTTCAATTTCCTTACCGCATGATTCATCCCCACACCATAAGAAGGATACAATCCCTTGTTGGTTGGTGATGATGTTTTTGGCTTCTTCCAGTGTCTCTGCAGGGCGGATGTTTTCCTGTAATTTGTCCCATGCTTTGTCTTTAAGATTGCAGGTTACATCGTCAAGAATGGTGTTTAAATCATTGATGAGAGTTTCTTCATTGTAGTCAATGGTTTCTTTCTCCATTGTGTCCCGGCGCACTATTACCATTTTCTTATTTTCAATATCCCGTGGCCCTATTTCCAAGCGGAGTGGTACTCCTCTCATTTCCCACCCATAATACTTCTTACCCGCTCGGATGTCCCGGTCATCCAGGTGAACTCTGAGTCCGGCTTTTTTGATTTTATCCTGCAGCTTGTTGCAGAAATCCAGGACTTCCTGGGCAGTCTTCTTGAATAGTACAGGCACTATAACTATTTGATATGGTGCCACACTTGGTGGTAGGTTCAGTCCAGATGAATCTCCGTGAACACCGATGATGGATGCTATTACCCGGTCTGACAATCCGTAACAGGTCTGGTAAACGTATTCATGTTCTCCTTCTGCGGTTTCATAGGTGATGTCGAATGTGTGGGCGAAGGTCTGGCCCAGGTTGTGTACTGTACCAATCTGGAGAGTTTTACCATCTGGCAGGAGAGTGTCGAAGGCCATGGTGTAATCAGCACCAGGGAACTTATCCCATTCTGGGCGTCGGGTGACAACGTAGGGTATTCCCAGCTGGTCAAAAAAGCTGCTGTATATTTCAATAGCCCGTTCCACTTGTTTGCTGGCACCATGAGAATCTGCGTGGATGGTGTGGGCTTCCTTGAAGGTTGTTATTTCCCGAACCCGGATAAGTGGTCTGGTGTGTTTGGTTTCATAACGGAAGGTGTTGACCACCTGGTAATACTTCATGGGAAGGTCAGTATGGGAACGCACCCACAAAGCAAACATGGGGTACATGGCTGTTTCACTGGTGGGTCTGAGGGCCAGTTTTTTATTTAAGGGTGTTAAACCTCCATGGGTAACCCAGTAAACTTCTTCTTCGAAACCCTTAACATGTATGGCCTCTTTAGCCAGTTCATCCTCAGGTATGAGCATGGGGAAGAGTACTTCTTCATGATCCTCATCTAAAATTTCTTTAAGTAAGGAAAGGGCATATTTTCTTATTTTAAAGCCCTGTGGCTGCCATACGTGCATTCCCTTAATTGGGTAGCGTGTGTCGATTATCTCTGCTTCTTCCAGGATATTGTGGAACCATTCACTGAATTCGGACATTTCTTCACCATAAACCTATTAATTGGATATTTGGATTTTGTATAACTTTATTTTTGGATAATAATTATTCCTTAACTCAATTACTCTTTATTATTATATAAAAGAGAGACTTCTTATTCTTTCTTATTATTACTTATATGTTACTAATATCTCTATTCCTGTTTTATATCTTGAAATTAAATTTACAAAAGTATTCAAATTAGAGTTAACGATTAATGTTTAATATTAAGGCCATAATAAATGTTTTGAATCAGAGGATAATAACTCAAACAAAAAGATATCACCCTAAACCATCATCAGTCTGTCAATCTTCACCACTCCTCATGATTAACCACATTTTTTTCCTTCATACCATACCATCTCCTTCTAGTTATGGAGGATAAAATCAAAAATTATTTTATCTGTTAACCTAAAGATCATTATGTATATTCTAATTTATTTAGGGCTGAAATTGACGGGAAATGTTTAATTAATTGTTGGATGAAAAATACTCGGAATATCATATCTATTATCAATCAAAATGTATCTAATCCTGCTAGAAACATATGAGGAAATTTTAATTCGTTTTTTGGCTGGAAAAACAATTGATATTTGAAAAAGGAGATATACATGGATTTTAATCGGGTGAAATTGCCCCGGGAGATACACAGCGGACCCGGAGTAATCAAGGAAACAGGATCCATTTGCAAAGATTTAAAGCTCAACGGCAAGGTACTGGTAGCCAGTGGACCGCGGACAATGAAAATAGCCGGGGAAACAGTTATCAAGAGCCTTCAGGATCATGATTTTGATGTGGAAACCATAATCATAGAAAAACCATCCATGGATGCAGTTGAAGAAGTTCAGGAACGTATGGACAATATGAGTGCTGTTCTGGGAGTTGGTGGTGGGAAAGTGATTGATGTTGCTAAAATGGCATCCACCCATCTGGGAGTTCACTCAGTGAGCATTCCCACGGCAGCTTCTCACGATGGTATTTCTTCTCCCAGAGCTTCCATCAAAAATCAGGGAGGAAGTGTTTCTCTGGAGGCCGAACCACCAATGGGAGTTATTGCAGACACCCAGATCATCAGCCAGGCACCATTTCGCCTCTTAGCGGCAGGATGTGGAGATATCATCTCCAATTACACAGCAGTCCTGGACTGGAAACTAGCACATCGATTGTTAAACGAAGATTACAGTGATTCTGCATCTGCTTTATCCCTTATAACTGCTGAAATGACTATAAAAGCGGCTGGTGATATAAAAGAGGGCCTTATTGAAAGTGCGGCCATTGTGGTCAAGGCACTTATATCCAGTGGAATGGCAATCAGTATTGCCGGTAACAGCAGACCAGCCAGTGGAGCTGAACACAAATTCAGTCATGCACTGGATCTCTTAGCACCACAACCCGCTCTTCACGGTGAACAATGCGGAGTTGGAACCATCATGATGATGTACCTCCATGGTGGGGACTGGGAATTCATCCGTGATACTCTAAAAACTATTAAAGCCCCTGTAAATGCACAAGAGCTTGGAATAGAACCAGAGTATATTATTAAAGCCCTTATGAAAGCCCATAGTATTCGAAAAGAGAGGTATACTATTCTCGGTGACAGGGGCCTCACTGAAGCTGCAGCCACTAAACTGGCACATAAAACAGGAGTTATTGACTAAAATGGTAACTTAAAATATTACACCAAATGAACTTAATAGATTGACACTAAATATTAATATCCAAAACTAATTTAAAATCAACTATTAAACAACTTAAAATCAATTACAATAAATAAGGGCCGGGAGATTTCAATTCCATGGAGTGGATAGATAATGATAACCCTCATCGGAAACAATTTAGCAGAAAAAGGACTTAAATTCATGCATTATGGGGCAGCCAGCCAGTGCGATGAATGCCGCTTCAAAACAACCTGTATTGAATCCCTGGAAGAGGGTAGGATATACCGTATAAGAGAGATTAAAACCACAACACATCCCTGCATGGTTCACGATAGTGGTAAAGTTAAAGTGGTGGAAGTGGAGAAAGCTGTGATAAAAGCTGCTATTGATTCAAAACGCGCGTTTGAAGGTTCTAATATTGTTTTTAATCCCCCGGAATGTGATGAAGATTGTTCAATGCGTGAACTCTGCTTTCCAGAGGGCCTTTACCCTGAAGATAAATGTAAAATCGTGAAGAAAATGGGAAAACCCAGTGAAAAGTGTCCTAAAGGATTGAACCTCAACTTGGTCATGCTTAAGTACTAAAACAGTTAAAAAAAGTGTAACCCACTTGAGAATAGATTAATATTAGATTTTGCATCTAATTTGATTAAATAGATTAAATATTAATTGATGTTTGTAATGTTAAATGGAGATTTTGTAATGTTAAATGGAGATTTTGTAATGTTAAATGGAGATTAATATATGCATCCGAAAAAAGAAGTTGCATGGGAAGCTGCCCAGCTGGTAGATGATGCTAAAAAAGAAGTTGCTCACGAAGCAGCAATGATGGTCTCTGACGGGCAAGTTCTGGGACTGGGAACAGGATCAACTGCTCATTACTTTATTCAGAAACTTGGAGACAGGATCAAAGAAGAAGAAATCGAACTTATGGGAATACCCACATCATACCAGTCTTTTTTCCTAGCAAGGGATTGTGGAATACCTTTAACCACCCTTGATGAACACTTGCCAGATCTGGCTGTGGATGGTGCCGACGAAGTAGACCCTGAATTAAATCTCATAAAAGGTGGAGGAGCAGCCCACACATTAGAGAAGATCGTAGACTCTGCAGCAGGGAAATTTCTGGTTATTGTTGATGAATCCAAACAGGTTAAACAACTTGGAGATTTCCCAGTGCCCCTTGAAGTGATACCTGCAGCATACAGGCCTGTTACTGAATGGGTGAAAACTGCTGGCGGTATACCATCCCTGAGAATGGCTCAAATGAAAGATGGTCCCGTGATAACTGATAATAATAATTTTGTGGTGGATGTTCAGTTTAAAGAGATACCTAACCCACATGAACTGGAGATAGCACTTAACAACATTCCAGGTGTGGTGGAAAATGGTGTATTCGCAGGGATAACTGATCAGGCACTGGTTGCCACTTCTAATGGAGTTAAATCCTTTAAAAAGGGTTAAATTCCATTAAAAAGGTTTTAATTGAATCTTATTCTTTTTTAAAATTCATTGTTCCTAAATTATTTTTTCTAAATTACTTTTTAGATAATTTTTAGAAATATTAAGAATATTTTTAGAATATTTTTGGAAATTCCCCTATTTAGAAATCAATTAATTGTAGAAATAATTTTAGAAATCCCCTTATTTTAGATAAAAAATCCAAATAATGCCGTGATTATGTTAGCTGTTAAGGAGATGGATAATGCTCGAGGATAATCAATTTCCAGTAATAATTTTAATAGAACAGTCTCTACCAGGAAAACAGTAGTTTCAGTTAAAAGGAAACTAGGATAAAGGTATGTATAAGTGAATGTGGCCAGGGGTAGAGTGATTGAGTTAATGAGAAAAGAGTAAAATAAGAGTTTTAATGGTTCTTTCCGGATGAATAACCATATGACTAAAAATTCAATGAATAAGGTTAATATCCAGGGAATAATAAGGCTGTACATTGTAATGAATTATACTATTTGAATATGGGCTTTTTTAGCCATAGTATTCATGTTCTTTAATTTTTGTTCCATTTAAATTATTGAATGGTCCATTTTAATCATGGCCACTTAAAATGCTCCATAAATGCCCATTAAATATATAACCCGAGTATTCTATGAATGGCTTAATTTATTGATCTGCGTCTGATAATGAGGAATAATATGAGGGCCAATGCTATAATGGGCAATGCAATGAAGTAAACATAGGAATCCCAGGATTGTCCGGAAATAGTGGGTTCTGGTGTCTGATTCTGACTCTGGAAAGGTGCTTCAACTTTATGACCACTACTGTAGGTGTAGATGACCTTCTCTTTTTGTATGTCCAGGTTGTTTCCCTGAATTGAATCGATATGGAGGATAATAAGAGCACTTTGGAGGGGGTTTGCCTCATTTATGGTTCCATAACTACCTTCCAGTTTAAGAGCAGAACGTGCCACTCTGGTGTTGGTAGTTAAAAATTCACTCACCTGAGTATCATTCATCTCATTTACCTGCATCTGGTTAAAAACTGCCACAGGAACAGCATAAACGTAACATGTGCTTAACTTGTAAAAACTGAACTCTGATGAGTTTAAAACTTCCATAGATGGATTAGGAGTTCCATGAAGAATAAAAATGTAATCAGGGTAATTCTGAATGTTGGATAATTGATAATTAAATGGTATGTTCTTTTCTCCAGGATTTATAACATCAGCTGATGATATTCCGGTAATTGATACCAGAATTATCAGGAAAATGAGTATTCTGCTTAAATTAGATAACTGCATGATTTATAGATATGGGCGATCTTTTTATATTATTTTTTTGGATAGGATTTTAAGTTTGATAATTTTTGATGGGATTAATTTGATAATTGCAAATTCAATGTTCAAAATAAGGGATAATCCAAATTCATTTTATTGGTTTTTGGATGTTTATTCCATTAATTTCTGTATTAACAATGAAACTAAAAATCCAAGCCCTAAAACCAGGACAATGGTAGCCCCGGAAGCCAGGTTGAAAAGGTACGAGATATAGAGACCACCGGTAGTGAGTATCATTCCCATGATCACTGATAATATCATCATCCGCCCCAGATGGTAGATGTACTGTTTAGCAATGGCTGCAGGGATGGTTAAAAGGGCAATAACCAGGATCACTCCCACCACCTTGATCATCACCACCACTGATAATGCCACCAGGGATAATAAGAGGAGGTAAATGACAGTGGTGGGCATACCCATCACTTGACTGAATTCTTCATCAAATGAAATACCCTGAAACTCCCTCTGGAATAAAATGACCATGATGATGATGATAATATCAAGTATAAACATTATTATCAGGTCATTAACTGGTACGGTGAGTATGCTTCCGAAGAGGTAGCTCATTAGATCTGGAACATAACCCGGGGTGAGGTTAATGAATATAATTCCAATGGCCATTCCCAAACTCCAGAGTATTCCAATGGCCGTGTCTTCACTAATTTTAACCTTTTTACTGGTTAATCCCATGAGGAGGGCGGATATTATGCTGAAGGGTATTGCTGCTAAGATGGGATTTACTCCCAGGAAGTATCCCAAACCTATTCCTCCAAAGGCTGCGTGTGATATTCCTCCACTGATGAAGACTATGCGTTTAACAACCACATAAGTCCCCACCAGTCCACAGGCCACGCTCACCAGAACTGCTGCCATGAAGGCGTTCTGCATGAAAGAGTATTCAAGTATTCCAGTCACTTTAGATCATCTCTAAATTGTAAATTATCAGGCAAATGTATGAAAATGTTATAATTTTAAGATAATGATTAATCTATTGAATTTAATGTTTTTTCAATACTCTATGGGGAATTCCATGACTTATAAGATCAATTGGACATTTATAAACTGCTTCCAAGCCTTTCTCCGAGTTTTCCACAGGCCCATGATAGTACAGTCTCTGATTGAGACAGGCAATGCTTTCAACCTGGGTGGAAACAGCACCTACATCGTGACTTATCAATACAATAGCCATCCTCTCCCGAAGTCTGGATAAGAGTTTATAAAATGAATTCTGCATTTCAGGGTCTATGCTGGCCATGGGTTCATCCAATAGTAATAGTTTAGGGTCTCTTACCAGTGCCCGGGCAATGAAAACCCGTTGCATCTGCCCCCCTGAAAGTCGGCTCATCTGACGATCCTGAAAGTTCAGCATGCCCACCTCTTCCAGGGCTTTTTTTACCAGGTTCCGGTCATCATCAGAATATCCCTTGAAAAAACCATGATACCTTCCGGATAATACTGTGTCAAAGACGTTTATGGGAAAATCCGGGTCAAAAGATACGTGTTGGGGAAGGTAACCAATAGGGTTGTGGGGATTTCCAGGTTTGTTTCCAAATACCGTGACCCGACCCTGGTCTGCTTTCAAAAGTCCCAGTATAACCTTGAGGAGAGTGCTTTTACCCCCACCATTGGGGCCGATTATGGCTAAAAAATCATTCATGCCAATCTTGAGGTTAATACTTGTGAGAACTGGCTGATTATTAAACGTTACAGATACATTCTCCATTTCAACAGCATTATGAACCATGTTATCAGCATACTCCGTTTATTCAATATAATTTAGTATCAGCCATTTCATTTCAAACCATTCAGTTTTCAGCCCATTCTACAAAACTTAGCATCAGCATAACTCCCCATAATATTAACTCCTTAATATTATACTCCCAATAATATTACTTTAAGTACCTGCAAATGCTCCTGCAACCTTTTTCATGTTTTCCAAGTAGTTCTGGCTGAGTGGATCCACCACCACCACTTTACCACCAATTTCACTGGCAATTACCTGGGCATTGCTGGTAGAAAACTCAGGAGAGACAAATATGACCTTAATATTTTCATTACGGGCAGTGTCCACCAGACTGGCTATGTTCTGTGGTGTTGGTTCTTTCCCTGCTTGTTCTATTGATATCTGCTGAAGATTGTAATCCCGGCATAAATAGGCCCAGGCAGGGTGATAAACCATTATTTTTGTATTGTTCTTTCCAGATAAGGTTTGGGTGATGTTTTTATCAAGTTTATCCAGTTCTTTTAGATATTCATCCCTGTTTTTGGCGTAATAATCCTTATTTTCAGGATCAGCCTGTACCAGGCTCTGGTAAATGTTTTCCACCATGACTTTTGCATTTCGGGGTGAAACCCACACATGGGGATCACTACCTTCCTCGCCTTCTGCAGTGTTAGGAACCAGCTGGATTCCTGCAGAAGTGTTAACCAGTTTCATTTGACTGTTCATACTGGTCAGCTTGTCCATCCAGGTGAGTTCAAATTCAATACCTGAACCTACCTGGAAGTAGATCTGGGCGTCCTGAACCTGTTTCATCTGGTTGGGAAGGGGCTCGTAGGTATGGGGATCTGCACCAGGAGGTACCATCACCGTTACATTCACCCTGTCTCCACCTACACGTTTTACAAACTCTTCCTGAGGCCCCACCGTTACCACAACACCTATTTTCCCATCAGAAGATCCAGTGGAGTTTCCAGTGGAAGTGTAGAAGTAGGTAATTGTAATTAAAATTAGAATTAGTATTGATAAAGATGTAATGAGAATTTTTTTTCTTTCCATCAAGTGGCACCGGAAGGGGTTTTATATAATTATAATATGCTTTTATTAATATTTATAAATTTTCTTAATAAAAATTAGCAAGGTTTTTATATTATTTTATTAATATTAGGGCCATGGCCATAATCAGCGTGTCCCTAAGTGAAAAACTTCTCCAGGAAATCGACGCCCTCAAGGATGAAGTTGGATTTTCTGGTCGTTCAGAGGTGTTTAGGGCCAGTACTCGTCTTTTAATTGCAGATAATGAGGAAAAAAATAAGTTAGACGGTTATATCAATTCCATACTGATTTTAATCCATCCTAAAAAATCAGAGGATAAAGTCACCCAGATCAAGCACAATTTTGAGGATATCATCAACACACAGATACACAGCCACTTGCAAGGAAATCAGTGCCTGGAACTATTTATTCTGGAAGGCGATGCCGGGAGGATGAGGGAACTTTCCCGTCTTTTAAACCGCAACATCAAGTTTTTATATTCCAAGCTGGTTCCACTGCCCCAAGAATAAAAAAAGGATATTTAATAATTTCTTTAACTAAATTTCACTTTTTAACCAGGTTTTCACTTTCAGTCTTTTTATAAAGAGCTATTATATTAACAGATTTAAATGAATCCCATCATTTCAAAAGATTAATTAACTCTTCGGGGGTGTTAACAGGGGCATGGCAGGTTCCATTACCACAAACATATGCTGTGGCTTTATTGTTAATCATGGGTTTAGATTCAGAAGATCCAATAATCTGATTTATCAGGACATCATCACTGGATCTGAGTATTAACATGCAATTTGGGAGATATTCTTTTTGCAGGTCATTTATCATGACTTTAGTATCTGCACTGTCTCTTTCCCCAGTGATTGATATTTCAAAGGAAGAACCTATCTTCAGAATAATTGCCGAAAGGAACATGGTAAATGCAGATGGTGATTGCCCTATAATATGAGAGAAATATCTTTCCAGTCCATTGGAAATCTCTCTGATCTGGATATCCTCGGTTATCAGGTATAGTTTCTCCAGGTTCATCATCATCACTGAATTCCCAGATGGTAATGCCGTGTCATATGCCTCTTTTTGCCTTACCAGGATTTCTGGAGCATAATCCGGGGTAAAATAGAACCCTCCATTATCAGGGTCCCAGAAATGTTCCAGCAGGGTTTGGTTGAGTTTAAGGGCAGTTTTAAGATATTTTGAATGGAAATTGGCCTGGTAGAGTTCCAGCAGTCCCCAGATGAGGTAGGCATAGTCATCAAGATTACCCTCCACTGCTGCCTCCCCGTCACGCCAACGGTGACGTAACCGTCCCTGGTGATGGAGTCTGGTCATTATGAAATTCACCGCTTCAACTGCTGCCAGTAAATAATCTTCCCTACCAAATACTTTGCCTGCCAGGGATAATGCCACAATGACCAGTCCATTCCAGTCAGTGAGGAGTTTATCATCCTTATGAGGATGCATTCGCCCCTCACGGGCCAGGAAGAGTGTTTCCCTTGCACTCTCTGTTTTCCAATATAATTGCTCGGGAGACATTTCCAGTTTTATTGAAAGCTCATCCCAGGGTTGGCTTCTGTGAAGTATGTTTTTACCAGTTTTTATACCTGCAGCTTCATCTTTGAAGTTTCCGGTCTCTGAAACTGAGTGAATCTCGGAGAAAATTTCCCCTTCCTCTGGACCCAGTAGCTGGATGATTTCACTCCGGGTCCACAGGTAGAACTTACCTTCTTCACCTTCACTGTCAGCATCCTCAGCAGAATAAAAACCACCTTCAGGAGATTTCATGTCTCTTAAAATGTATTCGAGGACTTCTTCGGCTGTTTCCCTGTATTTAATTTTTCCAGTGGCCTGATAAGCCTCGGTGTAAGCAATAATCAGGAGGGCCTGGTCATATAACATCTTTTCAAAGTGGGGGATGATCCACTGCCGGTCTACAGTGTAACGGTGAAAACCAAACCCCACATGGTCATATATTCCCCCTCTTCTCATGGCGTCCAGTGTTTGCTCCACCATGGTTAAGGCTTCATCTTCATCTGCATGTTTCCAATGCCGGAGAAGGAAAAGTAGATGGTGGGGGGTAGGGAACTTCTGGTAAGTTCCAAAACCAGCATATTCCTTGTCGAAGTTTTCAAGTAGTGCCTGGTAGGTCTGTTTTAATATTCCAACATCGAGTTCTTTCCCTGATTTTCCCAGTGATCCCTGGGATATTTGTTGGAGTGATAGGGTCAGATCTTCGGCTGATTTCAGGAGATCTTCCCTCTTGTTTTCCCAGATATCATGAACATTTAAGATAAGGTCCCTGATGCCAGTTCCCCTGGGGCCAGTGTCCTTGGGGAAGTATGTTCCTGCAAAGAATGGTTTAAGATCAGGGGTCATGATAATGGTGAGGGGCCAGCCCCCGCTGCCGGTGACCATCTGGCACACCGTCATGTAGATGCTGTCAATGTCTGGTCTTTCCTCCCGGTCTACCTTAACTGGTACGAAGACTTGGTTAATAAGTTCACCAATTTCAGGGTCCTGGAAAGACTCTCGTGCCATAACATGGCACCAGTGGCATGTTGAGTATCCAATTGATAGAAATATTGGCTTATTCTCATCTTTAGCCTTTTTGAATGCTTCATCACCCCAGGGGTACCAGTCCACAGGGTTGTCTGCATGCTGGAGCAAGTAGGGGCTTTTCTCATTTTTAAGATGGTTAGGGCTATTTCCAGATTCTGGGGAGGAGTTTTTTGACATAATAACCGCCAATTATATTAATTTTTTTAATTTCAGTCATATTACTATATTTAAATCACAATTTAATTTACCATTGATTCTTACTGTTCACGATCGCAGAGCAGGATGTCTCCCACCCCCACATTCTCGGATTCTACTTCCCGTATTATAATTACCATGGCTTGAACTGGAAGGTTCAGCACCTGACTGGCAGTTTTGGCAAATGAACTTACTAACTCCCTTTTTTGCTCCTTGTTCATTGGTGGAGCATCTATGGTTATAACTGGCATGAAAATATTCACCTCCATTTAGTGAATATAGATTATACTTTTTGAAAGTCATAAAATTTATGGAACTAACTTAGAATATGGAACTAACTTAGAAACAAATTTTTTTCATCTTACCCCCTGTGTGATGAAATATTTCCACCAGATTCTTATAATAATTAGTTTTACTATTTTTCAGAGTATTCAACATCACTCAATAAGAACCCAATAAAACAAGATCCCAATAAAACAAGATCCCACTATGCCATCAAGTATTTGACCGGATTAGTCGCCTGATCCGACACCCTGTTAGCTATAACTATTTGATCAGTTATGAATTTTTTAGAAATCCACCAATCTCATCCTTTTGGTATACATCTAACAGTGAAGATTAGGTCATTTAATAATATTTCCAGACAATGTCCAGGAGTGCCTGTTGAAACTGTTAAATCTGGATGTATTTTTTGGCTTGAACCTTGAATCAATATAATTTTGTAGTATTGATATAACAAATAAATATCAGGAGTATTAACTCATAAAAAATTAAACTGTAAATAGGAATATAATTCATATAGATCTTATACATCACAGTGATTACAACCATTTAATGAATTAATCTTAATGTCAATTGAATAATTTAATGCTAATTGAATTAATGATCCCCTGAGGATTAGGAGACTTCTATGAAAGATAAACCATCCCTAGAAAAAGAACCCCCAGAAATTAGAGATCCGGAAGGAGTATCATCTGCAAAAGTGAATTCAAATGTTGATCGTGAGGGGAAAAAATTATTTTCTGATGATAAAATTCGAATCAGAGAACTGGAGAAGGAATTATCCCAGAAAGAATCGGAAATAATCTTCTTTAAGGAGAAGATAACCAACAATCAGGAGATCATTTTGGATGTGATTGAAGAGAAGAAGCTGCTTAAAAAACAGATCGAAGATTTCCAGATCAAAGAACTGGATTTAAAGCTCAATAATTACATGGACCTCCAGCGTAAACATCATAAAGTTGAACACCGATTATTTGTAACTAAAAATCATCTGGAAGATGCACATGAGGAACTTGAGTTCAGGGAAAAAATCATAGCAGAGCTTGAAAACCGCGGATTAAGAGATTATATCTTAGGAAGATTCCCAGACAGTTATCAGGAATATAAAAAGCGGGATCGATGATTTCAGATTAGATAATCGTTTTTAGGTTATAACAATCGTTTTTTTAATCTAGTTATAACCATATGTGAAATTTATATCTATATATTTAAGTCTATTTTTCTTCTTATTCTTCATGTGATTTTGAGGATAAACATTTGCAAAATAAAAAATGTAAAAACTAGTACAAAATGATCAGAACATATATAGCCCAAATCATCTAAATAGGGGTGATTCAAGATTTTGTGATATGAATATACAAAAAAATATAAACATATTTTTTCACGATAAAGTATTATATTTACTTCGTAAAATTATCGTTTAACGAAGTACACTAATATTTTATGGCATTATCTGGAATTTTTAGGGTATTATCTGGAATTAGTGCTGAATTCTGAAATAAAATTTAAAATATATATTGGGTTCCTAAATCCTCTGAAAATGTGAACTTTAATTACAATGACACTCCCTGATATTACTCATAATAATATTAATTACTTAAAAATTATTAGAATAATCAAGCTGGTTTTCATTATTATAATTTTCCATTTAATCCTCATTAGCAATTAATAACTTATAGTATGACCAAGTGGAACTGGTAATTACCATGTCCGGAACAACAATAATTCTCGCCATGGATAATGATTCTGAAGCCATTAGAATTAACCAGATACTTTCCTCAAGTAATTACCACCCACTCACTGTGCTAAATTGGAAAAATTCCCTGTGGGAGAAAATCAACTGGGAAAAAAAGAACCAGTTGTTAATTTCAGATAATAGTACTCCAGATCTGGTTGATTCCACGACACCTGATTTAAATTCAGTTGATTTAATCCTAATAGACGATGCATTAAATGATAACACATATTTTAAACCTATTTTAGAAGAATTAAATAATTCTAACAGTGCAAAATCTATTCCTGTAATTTTAATTACCTCTAATTCTGATTGCAATGTTACCGAAGGTATTGATCTAAAAGAAAACGAGATCTACCTATCACGACCATACCACAACCGTGAACTTCTATTAACCTTTGAAATAGCTTTTTACAAGAAGAACATGGACATAGCACTAAAGAAAAGCGAAGACAAATACCGTAGTCTAATTGAAAATGCAGATGACCCCATCGCCATGATCAACTACCATGGAGAATTCCTCCTGGTGAATAAAAGTGCTGCCCTTTTCTTTGGATGCGAAGAAGAAAAATTCCCAGGAAAAACCATGTGGGAAATTTTTCCCAAAAAACATGCCGATTCCCAGATGAAAAACATAAGAACAGTAATTGAAACAGGTAAAAGCCATATTTTTGAAAGTGTAACCATCATCCGAGGCGAAGAATATTATTTCAGCACCAATATTCAGCCCATGCCTGTAAAAAGTGGAGAACCCGGAGTTGTGCAGCTTATTGCCCGGGATATTACCCCCATGAAAAAGGTGAAAAATGCTCTCGAAAAAAGTGAAGAAAAATTCAGGGAAGTGTTCAACAATGCCAATGATGGAATATCCCTCCATTACGTTGATAACGGGTTACCGGGTAAATTTTGTGAAGTAAATGATGTAGTCTGCCAGAGAACGGGTTACACCCGGGAAGAACTTCTTCTCATGAGCCCTAATGATATCATTAACCAGGAAACCAAGGAAAAAATGCCCGAAGTTATGGAAAAATTAAGTTTCGATGGGAGAGCCACCTTCGAGGCCGTGCAAATTACTAAAAATGGGCAATTGATCACAACCGAGATCAGCAATCATCTTTTCAATTTACAGGGAAAAGAAATGATCATGTCCATAACCCGGGATATTTCCGAACGTAAAAAATCTGAAAACCAGTTATTACGTATACTGGCAGGAATAGAAGGCACCGGTGATTCCATTGGAATAGCAATGCCCGATGGATCCCATTTCTATCAAAATCAATCCTTCAATAAACTATTCGGTTACCAGGTAGAGGAACTCAACACCCCCATGGGATCTGTGAAACTGTTTAGAGATAAAGAACTGGGAAGATACATATTCCAAACCATGATGAATGGCAATAGCTGGGATGGGGAACTGGAAATGACTGATAAATCAGCTAGAATTTTCCCAGCACATATACAGGCTAATGCCATTAAAAACAAAGATAATAGAGTTATTGGTTTAATATATGTCTTGAATGACATCACTGAAAGGAAAAGGGTGGAATATGCTTTAAAAACCAGCGAAGAAAAGTTCCGGAACCTGGCTCAAACCGCAGTGGATGCCATCATCATCATTGATAGTGAAGAGAAAATTGTGTTCTCCAACAGCAGCCTGGAAAGAATTTTCGATTACAGGGAAGAAGAAATACTGGGAGAGTACCTGGACACACTCATCCCACAACGACATATGGAAGATTTCCAGGTCAAATTAGACTTTTTCCATCAACATGATCGGGAAATGGGAAATGTTTTTGAGTCATTTGGCCTCAGAAAAGACGGAAGTGAGTTCCCACTGGAAATGTCCCTTAACACTTGGAAAGCAGAAGGAGATGTGTACACCACTTTCATCATTCGTGATATAACCCAGAGGAAATTAAATGAATTTAAAATGAAAATGAGGGGGGATATATTCCAGTTAATGTCCCAAAACATTGAAGAGGTTTTCTGGATCATCGACCCCCTCACTGGACAGATAATTTACATGAGCCCCTCCTATCAGAAGATATGGGGTCAAAGCATAGAAACTCTTTACCAGAGCCCCCGTTCGTGGATTGAATCCATTCACTCGGATGATAAAGATAAATTCATCTCTTATATCTTTGGGAAAAATGGTAGAACAATTCAGCACAGGGAAAAAGTTGAATGCAGGGTGCTACGTCCTGATGGAGAAGTGAGGTGGATAAAAGTCAGGGCATTCCCAGTGATCAATCAAAACGAGGAAATCTACCGCAGGATTGGTATAGCCACTGATATTTCAAATATCAAAGATATCGAAAAAGCCAGGTAAAAAGATAATAAGTTGGTTAAGGAGCTAAAATAGATATTCACCACCATCTATGATGTATTATTTATATTAGTGGTGTTAATCTATTTGGATAATACCTATTTTATAAACATCCATCTTTTTTGTGATACATTTCACGTTTTATGCTTAAAATTATAATTGTTTGTGACAAGAATGTATATTTTAGGCAATAATCCAGCATGGTGATGAACAACATTACCATGAAATGTAAATATTGACCAAATGATATTTATTAACTGTAATACCCAAATAACTGGATATTGCCTTATCCACCGCCTTAACGGACCCCTGTCCTGATAAAAGGAGAAACCCGCCGCCTCTCTCTTTATCAGGACATCTTTTTCTATTTATTAGTGATATCGAAACCGTGTTTTTCCATAATTCATATATATATATTCCATTGGAATTATTATATTGAATATCTTTTTATTTGATATGAGTAGATGAATAAAACTATATTTAAATAGCAGTTTTATTAAATACCAGTTTTATTAAATACCAGTTTTATTTTGAATAATTTATACTGAATAAGATTAATTACTGAATAAGATTAATATTTAGAATATGACATCTCCAGATAATGAACCCGGAATGGTTCATTTTACACTGATCTGCCCGGAATGTGGTGTTGCAAACCCTGATAATTCACTAAATTGCATGGTTTGCGAAAGGGATCTCAACGACATAATCCTGTTTTTAGAGGATGACTCATTTGACCTGGAATTAACCAGCGATTGTTTAATTGAATACCGGAAAAACTTTTGGGGTACTGATAGAACAGGCAAAGTTATAAGATATCCTTTATCTGAAATAACCAATATTAAATATGGATCACCAATTACACGATTTAAATTTGATTATAATGATAAAAGACATGTGATGCCACTAAAGAAAGAGAATATGAAAAGATTAAAGGAAGTTCTTCCTAAACTAATTGTCCAATAACCTCTTAAACTATTGTCCAATAACTTTATTAATGATTGAATTACTATAGGGAGGAACTAAATTTCCTGAAGACTGCTTTAAATTAAGTCAAAATACCGAGCCTACAGTCTTCTCATCATGCAACTAAGGTTTTCAGATAAACCCCATTCAACCGAAACAATTAAATACTAGAATAATAGTACATGTGTATGTGTGTTTACTACACACATCAAACCCCATAGGTTTCAACCTAACTTTTAACTCTATTTTTGGTTGGAACCAGAAACATGCTTCCAGAGATAAGCCATTTTTCCCCCCTACAAACCCCCTTAATCTCTGGAAGCTCCTTTTTACACCATACCCCACATTCATACCTAATTACCATATGAATGACCATTTAATATTTTAATGACTACTCATCTGTTTTTATTAGTCTCACCAGTCTTCATTTTCAAATCAAATATCAGGGCCCATGCTTCTTCAACTTGGGGTGAAAAAGTGGAAGATGCCAGTTCTATGAACTTTTCCAGTGATTTGATTGCCTCCGGGTATTCCTCCAGGAAGTTGTGTGCTGAACCTTTACCTGCCCATGCCTGAGCATTATTTGGATTCAACTCTGTGGCTCGAGTAAAAGATTTCAATGCGTCTTTGTATTTCTTTAAACCAAAGAGAGCTGACCCGCGATTGTTCCAGACTTCATCATTTTCTTCTTCCAGTTCCAATGAATGATCAAAGGAATTCACAGCTTCCTCAAACCTAGCCTGGGATGCGTATAATACTCCCAAATTGGACCATACCTGAGTATTGTCCGGTTCAAGATCAAGAGCCACCTCAAAAGACTCCTGGGCTTCATCAGCTAACCCTACACGCGAAAGTGCAACCCCCCGAATATCCCATATCTTGCTGTTATCAGAGTCCATCACCAGAGCATCGTCAAAATATATAAGAGCAGCCTTATAACTTCCCTGACTGAAAAGTTCATTACCCTTCTCCAAAAGAGTAGTCTTCTCTTTTTGATTCTTTTTTTCGCCTTTTTCCAGGTTATTATCCTTAGGATTCAATTAAAATCACCAATAAATTTTCAATATTATTTTAACTTTAAGGTTAATCTTTTTTTCCATTGGATTTTTAATTAATTTTTTCCCTTTAATAATTTATCAAAAAAAGCTCTGATTTAAAAAAGAAACTGACTAAACTAATTGATACATTTTGTTAATCTAATTCGTTTATCGCTAATGGTAAATTTCATTATTATCTGCTCTTTATATGGGTTTTCATTAATTTAAAGGCTATATTTACCAACCATAACCCATATAAGTAGTGGGAGTACATGAATTAGATATGGATATTTTTTCGATGTTTTTTCTAGCAGTTGGTCTGGCCATGGATGCTTTCAGTGTATCTATCACCAGGGGAATGCTTCTGAAATGTAATCTGAAGTATGCCCTCACCATTGCCATATTTTTCGGTGCATTCCAGGCTTTGATGCCTGTAGCCGGTTGGATAGCAGGGGAACAGTTAGCAGTGCTGGTAGAGCTCTGGGCGCCATGGATTGCTTTCATCCTACTGTTAATAATTGGAGGGAAGATGATCTACGAGGGCTTATCACCAGAAGATGATGATGTGTGCCAGGTTTTCTCCCTCAAGGATATTTTAGTTCTGTCAGTTGCCACCAGTATTGATGCCTTTGCAGTGGGTGTAACCTTCGCATTTTTAAACACACCCATTCTCCTGCCCATCGTGATTATAGGCCTGGTAACCTTTGCATTATCCTTCCTGGGAGTTTATCTCGGGAAAAGAGTAGGACACCTCTTTGGAAGTAAAATTGAAGTTTTAGGAGGGTTAATTTTGATAGGAATTGGATTCAAGATCCTCCTGGAAAACCTAATTTGATAGATCTCCCTTAACCCTCATTCATCTTTTAAAAATCAGGAATAAAATATGCTTTAAAGAAGTAAAGATCAACCTCTACGCAGGATCAACTCTAAGGACCCAATGATCAATCTGCTTTTAGAATCGCCAGCACCAGGTCATCAGGATTTACTTCTAGGGAAATGGTTTTTGATTTTATTTCTTCTAAAATCTTTGCTGGTGAAAGATCATAATTTTGGATAACCATCTGTTCCAATACCTCTTTCCCGGACGATTCAGAACTTTCTAAAGCTCGAATAACACCATCAGTATAGAATAAGAGCAAATCACCACTTTCAATCTTTATTTTGTGTTCTTCAAGCTCAATATTTTCCAGTCGGCCCAATGACTTTACCCCCTTAGCAAGCTCGCTTAACTGGTTTGTTTTGTTCCTGAAAATTAATGGGGGACTGTGGGCTGCGTTAACATAGTTAAAACAACGATTTTTAGTATCCAATTCACCGTATAAAATAGTAATGAAAATTTCTGGGCCAATATCAACTGCAATTAGATTGTTTAAATATTTTAAAAGGGTTTGGGGGTTTTGATTTTTTGCTTCTCCCCTGATTATGGTTCTAGAAAGAGCCATGAGTAGTGATGCCGGGAAGCTGTCTCCGGTAACATCCGCTATCACAAGACCTGTTTTTTCAGGGGATATTGGTATGAAGTCATAGAAGTCCCCTCCAACCTCATGTGCAGGGATGTTCAAAGCCGCAACACTAAAACCAGGAAGAGAAGGTAGTTCTTCAGGTAAGAAGCTCTTCTGGATTTTACTGGCTACCTTCAACTCATGTTTTTTACGTTCCAGTTCATCAAAATAAAGGTCACGCTGCTTGATTGTTTCCCGTTCCCGGAGAAGGTTGGAAATGATAAAGGCAAATATGAACATTCCCAATGCATTGGATACAATTATGGGTATGGTGAGCTCCTCCACCACTAACAGTGCCTTGGAGTAGGGCTGGGCAATGGCCAGGTTAATGAGAAGGTGCAGGGATTCCATTAAAACTGCAAAAACCACCGCCCAAAAGATTCCCACGAAGCGGCGTTTATTAATGAGGAAGATCAGACCAGCGAATAATCCGGCCAGTATAGTGGAAAGGGCACAGGGGACAGCTGTAAAACCACCCAAACTCAAACGGTACAATCCACCAATTAGACCAGCACCCAGTCCCACAATAGGTCCCCCAATAAGACCTGCCACCATGGGCCCTAGATCCCTTACATTGGCCATTGCCCCGAAAACATCCACCCCTGAGTATGTTCCAAAGATAGAAATT
>Ga0074198_1000479_pt1 | contig 41109 bp, 35 predicted proteins | sample EPASupsiteSAE323_FD_64527 | JGI IMG/M metagenome (GOLD analysis project Ga0074198, IMG submission 64527) | Bioremediated contaminated groundwater from EPA Superfund site, New Mexico - Sample SAE3-23 | ecosystem: Environmental > Aquatic > Deep subsurface > Groundwater > Contaminated ... | reverse complement strand
AGTAGAGAATAGACGGAGTAGAGAATAGACGGAGTAGAGAATAGACGGAGTAGAGAATAGACGGAGTAGAGAATAGACGGAGTAGAGAATAGACGGAGTAGAGAATAGACGGAGTAGAGAATAGACGGAGTAGAGAATAAAACGAATGATTTGGTCAAATGATGGGACAGATGATCGGATTCGTGAATTAGGAGGGAGGCAAAAGCCTTGGTGTAGGAGGGAGAGAATAGTACACGACTTTTGCCATACTGTTATACGTTAATTGTCGATATTTAAGGATTTCGGGCTGTGTGGCCGGACCACAAGAAGTGACGGTTGGGGAGTGATGATCACCAGATCATTATAACGGATCGACGAAAAGGATTTCTGCGGCGCAGATTCTTGCGTTCGGATCTGCAATTTAAAGCAAAAAGGCATCGCAAATATTGTAACTAGATCAACTGCAGGGAAGCCAATCCAGGCTTACGGAGCCAAGGGTGCTGTTGGACCAGAGCTGAATGAACTTCTCGATATTGAACACTCCCGTCAGATCTTCTGAGACGCGGCTGTAGGTGGCGTGCCACCCCTTGAAGTTCGGCTTCACTTCCTTGGATTGCCAGGCGATATGGGATTTGCCGATGACATTTGAATTTATATGGACTTCGAGCGATGCATTGCCGCGAGTGTAGTCCTTTTTGTTGGTGTTGGACTTGTTGTAGGACCGGCTCACAATCTCAGTCTCCTTGTCCAGATGTTCAAAATCGGTGTATGATTCGGTGACGCTCGCGCCTGCATCGTAGTTCTTGACGCAGAGGATATCCTGGTTCTTCATGCCGGCCATGGCTTTGTAGAACGATTCGGGCATATCGGAAGCTGCAAGGCTGATCAGGACAAAAACGACAGCCATCAAGATCAGAACCTTTCTCACTCTCCCATGCCTCGACCGGATGATCGTTGCGATTCTATTTAAGGTGATGGGACAATTGAGGATGACGAACCCTGAGAGAGCAACCGCTGCATGTCGATATTCTGTTGATAAAAAATATTATAAAAATATGATTACTTGGTCGACACGATCTTGATCACATCGCCGTCTTTCAGCTCGTACTTCTCGCCGAGGCGCATCTTGCTCTTGGCATCGACGGCAAAGAGGAAGCTTTCGCCGATATCGGAATGCACCCGGAAGGCCAGGTCGCGTGCCGTGCTGCCCCGCTTCATGAGGAAGGCATCCGGCAGGATCACGCCTTTGCGATCGGTGTACTTGTTCTCGTCCTCGACCGGATAAAGAACGATGTAGTCGAGCAGCTCGAAGACGGCGCGGTTGATGCACTCCTGCACGCCCGTGCCGCCGTACTCTTTCATCAGCGAGCGGATCTTCTCAAGGCCCGCTGTCTGGGCTTTGCTTAGCTGGCCTACGATCTCGAAGTCGGAATCGCCGGGACGGTACTTGATCAGCCCCGCTTTCTCGGCCATGCGCAGCGCAATCTCCGCAGCGCCGCTCACGGGCAGAACGATGACGTCTTTGAGCGCCAGAAGCTTTAACACATTCTCCGGCGGCGCTACATCCATCTTGTTGGCCGCCAGGATCATGGGCTTGCTGTAGGCCCGCAGGAGTCCGGCAAACCTCTTCAAATCATCCGCATTCCAGGTCCCCAGGTCCTTCTTCATCTCCACAAGGGCGCGTCGGATGTGCGTATCCGAGACTCCGGCACCGGCCATCTGCTCAATCAGGACCTGATCGGGCTTGCCGCCCAGGGCCTTGTAGTTGCGCATCAGCTTCTCCCAGTTGCGGTTGAGGATGCCGTTCAGCCACATGCTGATCTCGTACTCCAGGAACTTCACGTCCGAGATGGGATCATGGTTGCCGAGGCCCACCGGATTTCCTTCTGCATCCGTACCGCCGGAAGCGTCCAGAACGTGAATTACGGCTTCCGCTACGCGCAAAGCATCCAGGAACTCGTTGCCCAGTCCCTTGCCCAGGTGGGCATCGGGAACCAGGCCAGCCACATCGATCAGCTCGATGGGAATGAATCGCACGCCGTCCTTGCACCTTCCGCAGCCTTCCTTGATGCCTAATTCCTTGCAGGGGCATGCTACTCGCGCGTAGGATACGCCGTGATTGGCGTCGATGGTGGTGAACGGATAGTTGGCGATATCCACGTCTACCAGGGTCGCGGCCTTGAAAAAAGTGGATTTGCCAGAGTTAGGCTTTCCAGCCAGCCCGACAGAGAGCATATGAGATCAGTGGTTCCTTGCCGCACGCTAACGGATGATGCCGCTAACGTTCATCTCTTGGGATTTGGTCTCAAAGCGCTTGGCCTTATTTCCAGCCAACCGCATGGCCAGAGTCATTCCCTTCTCGGAGATGGCCTTCTCCTGCACGGCTCCCGCCGCCAGGGTCGCAGCGTAAAGCTTCTCGCCCGCATCAGTGCGCATGAGAACCGTGGACCAGCCGCCCGCAGATCCCACGCTTCCCACGGAGACGTCGGCCAGTTCGCTCGCGAAGTCGAAGCACGGTCCGCAGCCCTTGAAGGTGTATGCGTCCGTCTCCTCGATCTTGACCTCATGGGCCTTTCCGCTCTTGTCGATGACGCGGAACATGCCCTTGCTGATCTCGAAGCGGGCCACATCCTTCGGGCTTAGGCCGAACTTGCCCTTCACCAGGCCCTCCATCAATTCATCGTATTCGAAGTTCTCCATGCAGAAGAGGCCCACCAGGAGCACGATCTTCTTCTGGCCGAAGTCGTAGGGTTCGTCCAGGAGCTGCACCTTTCGCAGTGCCTGAATCTGGCAGGGCGTGCCCACGAATCCGATCTTCTTGTAGCCCTTCTCCATTGCCTCCTTGACGGCATAGACGCTGTTGGAGATGGTGTATTTCGTGCCTGCGGCGGCCTTGACCTCATCGGCGGTGGTGACGACGCGCGCGACGGTCCTCCACTCTTCATCCCTGTCCGTGACCACGGCGCAGTCGATGATGCCCGACTCCAGGGCCTGGACCAGCAGAGCGGTGGCAACTCCTCCGTCCTGGGCCTTGCTCTGGAGTGCACCGGCCTGAGCGGAAACTGCCTTCTTGAAGATGCCCAAAGCTTCATCGGCATTTCTCGTCCGTCCGAAGAGCTTTGCTTCCAGTTCGCCCATGTCCAGGAAGGTCCTGGGGCAGTAAGCAAAGCACAGGCCGCAGAGCGGATCATATTCCACGAGGGCGGGCTTGTTCTCCTTGTGCTCGATCCTGGGACAGAAAGCCTCACAGGTGCCGCATCGGCAGCATATCTCCGATCTTATTACCTTATATTCCAGCTCTCCGAATCCACATTCCAAGTAAGTGGGTTCAGCATATTTCTCTTTGGCAGCCATGATCCTGATCTCCGAAAGTTGGTGGCTTAAAGTTATCTCCCGACCTAAAGCTTTTATGGTTCGATATGGCTCTTAGCCTGCAATGATTCTAGGCCTGGACATCGGAGGAGCCAATACGAAGCTTGCCGGCTCCGACGGCCTCTTTGCCGAGAGCGTCTACCTGCCCCTCTGGAAGAATGCGCCTCTGGCCGAGGTGCTCAAGCGCTACGCAGCACAAAAGCCGGATGCAGTGGCGGCGGTCATCACGGGCGAGCTGGCGGACTGCTATTCCAGCAAGAGAGAGGGCGTGGAGAGCATCATGGCCGTCGTCCAAAGGGCATTTCGCTGCCATGTGCACTTCTGGGGTCTGAACGGCTTTGTCTGGAATGACCCGCTGGAACTGGCTGCGGCAAACTGGTCGGCATCGGCGGCGCTCCTCTCTCGCGAGGTGGGAGACTGCCTCTTCGTGGACATGGGCAGCACCACCACCGACCTGATTCCGGTTAAAGGAAAGGCGCGCGCTCTTCCGGCTGCAAAGACCGATTTTCAAAGGCTGGCCGCGGGCGAGCTGGTTTACATGGGACTGCTCCGCACAAGCCTGGGAGCCCTGCTGCCTGCGGCGCGAATCCGGGGCGACACGGTTCCTCTCTCGCCGGAGCTTTTCGCCATCACCGCCGACGCCTACCTGGCGCTGGGAGAGATCGGAGAGGATCGCTACACATGCGACGCGCCCGACGGTGCGGGGCGGGACCGGACGGCAGCTTTGCGCAGGCTGGCGCGGGCGGTCTGCTCCGACCTGGAGGAGATCGGCGAGACAGGAGCCCTGGCCGTAGCTGAACAGGCCAGAGAGCGGGAAACGAATCTGCTCACAGCAGCCCTGGAAAGACAGGCAAAGAAGCATGATCTAAGAGTAGTGGTCGCGGCGGGAATCGGCGAGAGACTGATTGCACAGGCGGCTTCATTTCTGGGGATGGAGTGCCTCTTGCTCTCGCACAGATACGGGCAAAAGATATCGGATGTATTTCCTGCTTTTGCCGTTGCTAAAATGCTGGAGACATCCCAATTCGTGTGAGGAATTTTGCGGCTCAATGGGAATGCGAGAATATTTGCGGGCTTGTGAGGATACTTGACGGGCAAGGGACGATCAGAGGGAGAGTTGCAAAAGCAGTACTCCAAAAAAACCGGCGAGTCGGCCAAGATGGAAGCGGCCAAGATAACGTTTGACTGGGGTAAATCTGACAAGCCGGAAAGGGATCAGACTGACAGGGATAAGCCTGACAAGGATAAATCGGACAACGGAAAATGGGAGAAAAGCGAAGGCAAACAAGAAATAATAGCCGAAGAGTCCAAATCGTTCCTGGACTGGTTTAGGGATGAGGTTCCTGAGATCCAGTCAAGTCTGGCTGCCGCTCAAGTCCTCTTTGAATGCAAAAACTGCGGCGAATGCTGCAAGGGCGAGGGCTATGCCCTGGTAACCAATGAAGACCTGCAGCGGATTGCCGACGTCTCAGGCAAGAGCGCCAGCACTATCTTTTCTCAGTTCACTGACCCCGATCCGGAGAAACGGGAAGGCTGCCGGATCTTGAAGAACATGGGTTTGGAGAGAATCTGCTGCTTTTACGATCCAAGAGCGCACAGATGCAAAATTCATGAGGGCAGGCCTGAGATTTGCAGAACCTTTCCCATGCTCAGCATAGATGTCGAGCAGGAAGAGCCGATCAGCCTTTACTCGGACTGCCGGGGAACCGCTGATCTGCTGAAGATGCTGAGGGCTTGTGCCGAGAAGGCAGAGGTTCAGGGAGAGATGAAAGAGCTGCAAGAGAATGCAGATCGCCTCGCGACTTTGCGGCTTATGCTCTTCATGAGACAGTTGCAGATCGCAGGAAGAGAAGACGAAGCCGAACACGTGAGAACGCTTGCAGGAATCAAGCTGCCCATCGATGAGGCGCAGTTCAGGAAAGACTGCCTTGCCTACGTTCTGCTGACCCTTGGCGAAGGGTCCTGATCCATTTTTTGTTAATAAAAATTGCCAGCAGAATGAAGCGAATTTAATCTCAATTTATTTTTTTGGCCATCCACAAAAAATATCAAAACCATTGCAGGATGTGCAATAGTGATTTTTTCAAGATTTGCCGCCGAATTAGACAGAAGACCGACAAGATTCGCAATAGATAAAAGATATATACAATCGCGACAAGCAAGAAATCGCTGTAGCTACAAGACAGAATTTACTTAAAAGTTAAAACCAATAATCAGGTAGAATTTATAAAAGATCTGTTTGGTGTGATAATGACTAAACCAAGATCGACAGACATTTCACGTGAGGAAGATAACGCGCCGGAGCCTCCTCAAGACATTCATAGCTCACGATTTGATTTTTCTAATTTTATTTATTCAGTTGAGCAGGGAATTCTTGTCACGGACAATAAATGGTTCATCGAATATTCAAATCCTGCTTTTGCCAAAATGCTTTCCACTTTCCCCGAAGATCTGAAGAGAGTTTCTCTGTACGATCATTTCCATCCGGAAGACGTCAAAATGCTAAAAGATGCGGAAAAGAAGCTTCTTGCCGGACATACAGTATTTTTTAGCGCTCGGCTTATTAATTTTAAGGAGGCAATTCTCCCGGCAAATCTCACAATTGTGCCCTGTCGCACCGGCGAGAAATTAACCGGCTACATGGTGACGGCAATCGAGCTGGCGGGTCTTGCAGAAGAAAGCGTGAAAGGATTTAACGCATCAGAAGAAGACGCATCAGAAGAAAACGCAGTAGACGCAAATGCTGTTGAGACAAACAAAGTAGAAACAAGCGCGATCGCATCAAATGAATTCGTAACGGACTCGGAGAGACAACTGGCCGATTTATTCGATTTTCTTCCCGATGCGACGTTAGCTATTGATAAACATGGAGTGGTCATCTCCTGGAACAAGGCCATGGAAGATCTGACCGGAACCCCGGCCAAAGATGTCTTGGGAAAAGGAGACCATGAATATTCGATTCCATTTTACGGCTTTAGAAGACCAATTCTGATCGATGTTATCACCAATCCGAGTGCTGATGTTGAAGCTGAATACAGCAATTTGCAAAGAGATGGCCGGAACGTTTCCGGTGAGGTTTTCATCCCTGCCTTTGGCCAAAACGGTTCAACCATTTGGTGCAAAGCCGCACCGCTCTGCGATGCCGGCGGCAATGTAGTCGGAGCGATTGAATCGATCCGCGATATCACTCTGCGGAAAAAAACCGAAAACGACCTTTTAGAGAGCGAGGCCAAGTTCCGCCTGCTGTTCGAGAGATCGGCTGATGCCATACTGCTCTTGGACGGCGGAAAGTACATCGACTGCAATCCTGCCGCAGTAGATCTAATGAGGGCCGCGCATAAAAAAGAGCTATTAAACCGTCATCCTGCCGCATTTGCCCCGGATAAGCAGCCCAATGGACGCGATTCTTATGAAATGGCCGAAGAGATGATCAATAAAGCCTACGAAGAAGGAACAAATCGGTTCGATTGGGTTCGTCGCCGCTTAAACGGCGAAGATTTCCCCGTGGAAGTCAGCCTCACCGCCATTCCCTGGAAGGGCGGTCGGATTCTGTTCACTGCATTAAGGGACATATCCGAAAGACGCCGGATGGAGGAGGCCCTGAAGGAATCCGAGAACAAGTACAGGGCCATCTTTGAGAATACCGGAACCGCCGTTATCATCATCGAAGACGATATGACGATATCTCTTGCCAATGCTGAGTCGGAACGATTGTCGGGCTTCACCAAGAGCCAGATAGAAGGCAAGATGAAGTGGACCGAATTTGTTCACAATGATGATTTGCAGAGCATGATCGAGCAGCATTATCTGAGGAGAACCAGCCCCGAACAAGCCTTGAATAATTACAGTTTTAAGATGATCGACAGAAATGGCCAGAAAAAAGACATCTTTCTGTCCATCGATATGATCCCGGGCACAAGAAAGACCATCGCATCACTCATGGACATCAGTCCACTCAAGCGTTACGAGGAAAAGCTCGATTCACTGCTGCGGTTCTATAGCGAGATGATCGACACTGCCGCCATCTGGATCAACATGTTCGATGACTGCGGCAGGATGACTTTCTGGAATCGAGCGGCGGAACGCATCTCCGGATACCGCAGAGATGAAGTGCTGGGCAGTGCCGCCATCTGGAAGCTGCTTTACCCTGACCAGGAATATCGCAAGAAAATAATAAATGATGCAATGAATATATCAATAAACAGTGGAAGGATGGAGAACTACGTAACCACCATCCGCTGCAAAGATGGAAGAGTGCGGCGCATCAATTGGCATTCCAACAATTTCGCCAATAAAGACCGGAAGATACTGGGCGGCATCGGCATCGGCTCGGATGTCACTGAAGCCCTGTTTGCGCAAGAAGCGCTGCGAAAGTCGGAACAGGAGAAGGCAGCAATCCTCAACGGCTTGAAGGATACCATCGTCGAATACATCGATCCACAGATGCGACTGATCTGGACCAACAAAGCCATGCAGGAATATGCCGGCAAATCTGCAGAAGAGATGGCCGGCAAGCACTGCTACGAAATTGCGCGAAAGATGGATGTGCCCTGCCCAGGATGCCAGGCGGTAAAAGTTATCGAAAGCGGAGTGTTTCAGGAAGGAGAAACCTGCACCGACGACGGCAGAATTGGGCTGATGCGCAGCAATCCCATCATCGATGAATGCGGAATGATCCAGGGAATCGTAAATATTGTTTTCGACATCACCGATCGCAGGAATGCAGAACAGGCCAGGCAAGAGAGCGAAAAGAGATTTCGAGCCGTATTTGAAACCGCCCGCGATTCCATATTCATAAAAGATCTTCACGGCAAATATATTCAGGTAAATCCGGCTATGGAGAAGCTCTTCGGTCTGGCCTCGGATCAGATCGTTGGAATGATCGGCAGCGATTTGTTCGAAAAGGATGCGGGAGCGCATATTCAAGAAGCGGACCACAGGGTCTATGCCGGAGAGGTCATGGAAGAGGAGCACACAAGACCGATTAACGGAGTGCCTCATACCTTCCATATCATCAAAGCACCCATGCGCGACATGAACGGCGAGATAACGGGGCTGTGCGGCATCGCCCGCGACATCTCCGAGCGCAAGAAGGCGGAAGAAGAATTATTGGCCGCCAAGGAAAAAGCCGAGTCGGCCACCCGGGCCAAGTCCGAGTTTTTGGCCAACATGAGCCATGAGATACGAACGCCCCTGAATGCCGTCATCGGCATGACCGGCCTTCTTCTGGATGAAGACCTCACCGAAGAGCAGATGGACTGCATCCAGACCATCCGCAGCAGCGGAGAAGCTCTGCTGACCACCATCAATGACATCCTGGACCTCTCCAAGATCGAAGGCGATAAGATGGAATTGGAAAACCGGCCCTTTGAAATACAAAATTGCATCAAGGACTCGTTGGAGCTTGCAGCGGCGAACGCTTCAGGCAAAGGCTTGAGGACCTCATTTCAAATGGACTATGCCACACCGAAGGTGATCATCGGCGATCCTGCCAGGCTCCGCCAAATTCTGGTCAATCTCCTGAGCAATGCCGTTAAATTTACCGAAAAAGGCGAAGTATCCGTAAACGTATCCGGCAAGCTCGCGGATGATGGCGCGGGCGACTATGAGATTCATTTTGCCGTGAAAGACACAGGGATCGGCATTCCGGAAGACAAGATGCATCGCCTGTTCCAGTCTTTCAGCCAGGTGGATGCAACCACTACCCGCAAGTATGGCGGCACGGGCCTCGGCCTCGTCATCAGCAAGAAGCTGGTCGAGATGATGAAAGGAAGAATTTGGGTGGAGAGCAAACCCGGCAGCGGTTCCACATTCCATTTTACCGTCCGGGCCAAGTCGGGAACGCTTGCCTCCCCACGGTCATCGAAAAACGAATGTGCAGGCCGGGCAGAGATCGATGACAAGAGCATTAACGAACGCAATGCTATGGAAAACGGCGAGCTCAACCTCGAATTCCTGGACAACAAGAAAACGGCATTAGAGGCAGATCCCAAAGAGGAAACGATAGCGGATACAGAGACTTCAAAGAAAAATGCATTGGAGAAAAAGCCGTTTGCGCCGAATATCAGCATCCTCCTGGCAGAAGACAATATCATAAACCAGAAAGTGACGCTCAGAATGCTCGAAAAGCTCGGGCTCAGGGCCGATGTGGCCGCCAACGGCTTGGAAGCGATTGCGGCTCTGGAGCGGCGGCCTTACGACATAGTTCTGATGGACGTACAAATGCCGGAGATGGACGGCCTGGAGGCGACAAGAACCATCCGGCAAAGATGGAATAACGGTCCGAAAATTATAGCCATGACGGCATCTGCGTTTGACGACGACAGAGAAGGCTGCATGAATGCCGGCATGGACTGCTACATAAGCAAACCGGCAAGGCTGGAGGAACTGGAAAAAGCACTGACTGTCTGCAAATGCGACCTTCGGATGCAAGAAAGAGAAAGAGCGGAGAACTTCCGTTAAAAGAAAAAGGAGGTTTGGAAATCTTCTACAGCGGAACGAATCCGTTCTCCTCTGCGACCTTCTGACCCTCGGAGCCGGTCATGAATTTGATGAATGCCTCAGCTCCCGGCGCGGCATCGCCGAATGTGTAGAAGTACAGCTTGCGGTTAAGCTCGTAGCTGCCGTCTTTGATGGTCTTGGCAGTGGGCTTGATGCCGTCCAGGGATATGACTCCAAGAGCCCCATCCTCTGCATAGCTGAATCCCAGGTAGCCGATGGCCTTGTTGCTGCCTGTCAGAGCTGTCCTGACCTCGGCATTGCTGCTGGCAACGGTGTTGACTCCGGGAGTCTCTGCCTTCTTGTCACCCATGATCTCTTCCAGGAATGTATCGCGGGTTCCGGAGCCCTGCTCCCTGGCGACCACCAGAATCTCGGAATCCGGGCCGCTCAATTCCTTCCAATTCTTGATCTCGCCGGAATAGATCTTCTCGACCTGATCCTTGGTGAGAGCCGTAACGCCGCCGTCATAGAGTTCCTTGCTCACGGCGATGACGATGCCGTCATAGCCCACAATGTTCTCATTGAACTTGTCGCCGAACTTGCTCGTCTCATCTTTCGTAACTTCACGGGAGGCCATTCCGATAGCAGATGTGCCCTCAGCAACATTCTTGACGCCAACGCCGGTGCCGCCGCCGGTGACAAGCACCTGGTAGTCGGACTGAGCGGCGTTGAATGCCTCCGCTCCCGCCTCTGCCAGCGGCAGAACGGTCGTAGATCCGGAAATGCTCACGGTATCTTTTGCACATACTGTGATGGCTCCGAGCGCACTCACCATCAAAGCAATCAATATAGCATTAATCAATTTCCTCAACGATATTCACCGAGGAATGGAATTGTGTAAGGGCTATGTAAAGCTGATCAAAATAATCTATACATCACCACATGCTCATTATACAAACTTGTGATGTATATATTCTATATTCTTGTATGGCCTGTCGTTCACCCATTCCGAGCAGACCATATCCGGAAGATGCTTTTGCGGATGATTGTCCCCGGACGCCAAATTGAGCGGAAAAAAGAAAAGGGAGATCCGGAGGCCGTCTCAGATCTCCGCCTGATTCTTTGCTCAGACTTTCGGGATCTTACAGCGGGATGAAGCCATTCTCATCGGCGATCTTCTGTCCTTCCGGGCCGAGCACGAAGTCGATGAACTTCTGAGCGCCGGCGGTGGGCTGCCCGAAGGTGTAGAAGTAAAGGTGGCGGGCCAGCGGATAGGAGCCGGTCTTGATATTCTTTGGATCGGGATTAACTCCCTCATACTTCAAAGCACCCAAGTCATCGCTCTCGACATAGCTGAAGCCCAGATAGCCAATGGCTTTATCGCTGCCTGTTATGGCTGTCTTTACCTCGGCATTGCCTGCGGCAACGGTGGAGACGCCGGGGGTTTCAGCGGTAGTGGAGCCCATAACCAGTTCGTTGAATGTGTCGCGGGTTCCGGAACCGTCCTCTCTGGCAATTGCGTAGATTTCCTTGTCCGGGCCGTTCAGTTCTTTCCAGTTCTTGATCTCGCCGGAGTAGATCTTCTTGAGCTGGTCTTTGGTGATGGCCTTGACGCCTGCTTCATAGATAGGCTTGCTCACAGCGATGACGATGCCGTCATAGCCGATGAAGAACTGCTGGAAGTTATTTTTGCTGTATTTTGTTCTCTCCGAGTCCTTGACCTCTCGGGAGGCCATAGCAATGTCGGATCTGCCTTCGCCGGCGGCAGTTATGCCCGCGCCGGTGCCGCCGCCGGTAACAGTTACCTGGATGTCTGTCTGCTGACCATTGAAGGCTTCGGCTTCCGCCTCGGCCAGGGGTAGGACTGTCGTTGATCCGGTGGCGGTTACCTTTTCCGCTGCGAGGGCAGTGGCAAGGGAACCGATGCACAGGACGACCAATAATGCAATCGTCAATTTGCTCATTTTCTCACCACGGCCCATTGAACAGGAGATGCTATCTAAGTCTTATCAAAATATAGAAAATAGAGATATATATCGCGCTGTTTGGCATTTCAAGACAATGCTTTTGGACGACTGTTCAAGAATTAGCGATTTTGCACATCCTTTCCTTGCTGCAATTCTCCAAAGCCGTCTTCAGGCTCTCCAGACGGATCGGCTTGCTGATGTAGTCGTCCATTCCAGCCTCAAGACACTTTTCTCTGTCGCCTTCCATCGCGGATGCCGTCATGGCAATGATCGAAGGCTGGCGGGCCGACGGCCACTTGCGGCGGATGGTTCGCGTTGCCTCCAGGCCGTCCATCTCCGGCATCTGCACATCCATCAGGACCACATCGTAATGCCGCTTTGCCAGGGCCTCCAGCACCTCAAGACCATTGACGGCAATGTCCGCCTTTAAGCCCAGCCGTCCCAGCATCTTCCGAGTAACGACCTGATTGACGGTGTTGTCTTCTGCCAGGAGGACCTGCAAATTCAGGTCCAGCGACAGATCCGAATCTCGCTTCGGCGGCAATGGATCGCCAGGGGATTCAGGTGGCGCTCCTGTCGCCTGCAACGCAGAAATGGTAAAGTGAAATGTGGAGCCACTACCAAGTTCGCTCTCCACCCAAATCCTCCCACCCATCATCTCGACCAACCTCTTGCTGATGGCAAGGCCAAGACCCGTTCCGCCGTATCGGCGAGTCATCGAGGCGTCGATCTGGCTGAAGGGCTGAAAGAGCCGGTCCTTTTTCTCGTCGGGAATGCCGATGCCCGTATCTTTCACGGCAAAATGAATCTCATGCCGTGCGTCTGCGTCGCCGGGAGGGCGAGAAGAGACATGGACCGTCACTTCGCCCTTCTCGGTAAACTTGACGGCATTATTCAGGAGGTTGATGAGAATCTGGCGGAGCCTGGTAGGATCTCCCAGCACCACCGCAGGAGTATTGCCATCAATCTCAATCCCTGTGCCGAGGCCCTTCATCTTGGCGTCGGCTGCCACGAGGCTCACAGCCCATTCGACGCAATTCTTCAATTCGAACGGCTCCTTCTCCAGGTCGATCATCCCGGCTTCAATCTTGGAGAGATCGAGAATGTTGTTCAGGACGTCCAGCAGTGCGTCTCCGCTGCTGCGAATTATCTCCACATGCTCCTTTTGGGCTGCGGTCAATTTCTCTTCCAGCAATAGGCCGGTCAAACCTATGATGGCATTCAGGGGCGTTCTAATCTCATGGCTCATGTTGGCCAAAAACTCGGTCTTGGCCCGGGTGGCCGACTCGGCCCGCTCCTTGGAACGCAGCAAATCCTCTTCAGCCCGCTTTCGGGAGGTGATATCGCGGATGGACTCAATTGCGCCCCAGTAGTTTCCATCCGAATCGTAGAGCGCCGACGCGCTTCCTAAAAGATAAACATCGCCCCCATTCAGCCTTGAAGTGTAGGCTTCGCCTACAAGCGATCCGTCCGGCTCTCGCTTCATGTTTTCGTACGTCGCGGAAGAAGCAGGATCGTATTTTTTCACGAGATCAATAAGCACAGGTCTTCTTTCGCCGTAAAACGGAATTGAATACTCATGATCGCCCTTCCCCCGGATGTCTTCCGCCTCAATGCCTGTCATCTTCTCGATGGCTCGATTCCAGGAGAAGACTTTCCCATTCTTGTCGATGACGAAAGTTGCATCCGGCAAGAAATTTATGATGCTGCCGAGGAGCCGCTCAGATTCCTTAAGAGCGCTCTCCGCCCTCTTGCGGTCCGTGATGTTTAAAGCTACATGGACCACGCCCACGATCTTATTCTCTGCATCTTTGATTGGGCTGCTGCGTGACAGCCACGTCTTGCCGTCGGGAGTGAACAGCTCGCCCTCCTCGGACCGGCCGGTTTGAAGAGATTTGCTGGCGGTGCACCCGGAGCAGGGCTTGCCGATGCCCTGAAGAACCTCGAAGCATTGCTTCTTTCGAAACTCATCTTGAGGCAAGCCCAGGTGCTTTTGCACGGGATCGTTCACCCAGATGATGCGCATTTGGGGGTCAAGGTATTCAACGGACACCTTCTTCAGGCCGCCCAGGATTGCAGCTTTCTCCTGCTCGGATTTGCGCAGGGCTTCTTCTATTTGCTTTCGTTCGGTTATGTCTCTGATAACTCCAACGATGAACTTATCTCCGGATGCATCTTTGAATAGTGTCTTCTTGGTGATAATCGTTCGAGTGTTTCCCTGGGCATCCGTGATCTGTTCTTCGTTAACGTTCTCTTTTCCAGTCTCCAGAACGATCCTGTCCTTCTCCCAGAATATGTTCACCTGCTCGCTCGGGAAGAAACCATAATCGGTTTTTCCGATGATTTGATCGCGACCATAGCCGGTCAAGCGACATTCCGCATCGTTGACCATGACCAGCCTATGCTGATCGTCCTTAACAATGATCGGGTCACCGATGGAGTTCATGATCTGATGAAGGAACTCTCGCGAGTTATTGAGCGCTTTTTCTGCGTCCTTTCGCTCGGTGATGTCGTTTAAAATCGTGAAAAGGATCTGTTTGCCTTTCCAGGGAATCGCCGTAAGAGTAACTTCGACAGGAAATTCCTGGCCGTTGGACCTGATTTGAATCCATTCGAAGCTATGTGTCTCTTTGTCAAAAGCAATTTTCATCAATTCATCGGCCATTTCGGAAGAGGGGCGGCCACAGGGCTGCACCTTTGGCGACAAGGAAGACGGATGGCGTCCCAACAGTTCCTCTTTGGCAGAGAAGCCCATCATCTTCAGGGCGGCATTGTTGCAGTCGATATACTTTCCGCCGTCTAAAAGCAGCATGGCGTCGGCCGATCTTTCGAACAGAAGGCGGAACTTTTCTTCGCTCTCGCGCAAGCGTTCCTCAGCGTGCGTTCGCTCCTCAATTTCCGATAAGGTGGTCAGATAGAGCTGATTGCTCTCGTCGAATGCCACCTTCTGGCGCAGGAACATGAGCACGATGATGAGCCCCGCCGCGACGGCTAGCTGGAAATTGTTGATGTGGCGGGGAAATTCGTTTCCCCAGATGAGAACGAAGAATGCCGCCCCAATGCCCAGGTATGGCGCGCAGTGCGTCCACCTGGTCCGATTGCCGTACTGGGGAATGGAAGGCTCCATCCCGATCCCGCGAGACGGCATGGCGGTCGCCTCCATTACGCCGGCCAAGCCCATCAGCAGATAGCCCACAAGCCAGGCGGAATCAAGAAGACCGCCCGATACGTATGTTCCCTGTTCGGTCTGGATATTGTAGACGGCGTCCGCAATCAGCAGCGCCACCATGCTTGAAGCCAATAGGAGAATAGGTGCGCGACGATGGTTTTCAAGCTTTCTGAAGAGCAGCCCGACCAAGGCAAAAAATAAGATCAAATCCATGACCGGGTAGGCTACCGAGACTATCGAATCCAGGCCGATTACATCGGTGGCGGCGACAATGGGAGCGATGAGAAATACCCAGGAGACCAGTGTGGCCGCGATGAGAACAATAGCCGTGTCCAGAAGGGTTTTGGCCCTTTCACGGGGATCGGTCGGCACATCGGGAAGAAGAAGAATGCCGGCGGCAAACAGCGGATAGAACAGAAGGTAGCCGATGTCCGCGACCGATGGGAACGGATCCTGGCGCATGATTATCTCGATGACCGCCCAGGCCGCTTCTCCCACCGTGTTGAAGAACATGGCCAGGGCCAATGTCATCCATGCTCTCCGGCTCATTCCTTGAGAATGCAAAGCAGCGTTCATCAGACTCAGGGAAGCGAGGGCGCTCGTCATGATGAGAATAAAGTCATTTATGGGGAGATAGAACGAATTATCCTTAAAAAAAATAAGCAATGTTCCATAAAAAATTAGGATAGATATGGCGATGACTATCGCATTGCTCAAGCTTCGGTTGCGGCAATTACCAGTCTCCCCAATCAAATTGATCGTCCTCTTGCCTGAACTGAGCAATATTGTACTTTGGCAAAAAGCCTTTTGGTAGTCATCACCTTTTCAGATAAAATCTTTGCATTAATGCAGATGAGCGTCGCCCGGCAGAAATGCGCGAATCCCTTCAAGCGGCGGAAATGCTCTCGATGCTTTTATATGATGTGGATTTCCAGCGGCTCGAAATAATAGACGGAAGACTTACGAATCCCAGGAATCAAACTCTGCAAATGGACCCAAAAAGCAGTTGCCATTAATTGGAGAGATTCGCTCAAAATAGATTCGCCACTAATTGGACTGATCAGCTTAATGCAATCGTCTATATCTAGCTGAAATTCAAATGCAAGTTTTAGACCTAAGATACCAGTAGCTTTTTGTACTTTGAAAATTGAATCTAAAATTCATGTCAGCTCCCGAACATGACCGATACATCTATCTCTATGCCTCTTCTCTGGAGGAAAAACTGCATTATGTCAAGCTTGCTGAAGAGGCGGGAATGCCTCTTTCGAAATTTTTGCTATCCAGGATCGAGGAAGCTTTGGCAGAAAAGCCATCCAATCGCCCCGGGATCCGTGAGATCGAGGGCCTCAGAGAAAAAGTGACAAAGCTCCAGGAGGAGGTTCGCCGGAAAGATGCGGAGCTGCAGCAGGCCAGGGCTCTTGTCGAGCGTCAGAAAAACCTAGTCTTCATCGATGATGATGCCGAGGTCCTGGAGCTGAATGCCCGTCTGATCGATGTTATCCAGACACAAGGACCGATTTTCGAAACCAGACTTCTGGAGGTACTCGGCATCGAGCCTAATGATCTGCAGTCGCTCCGAGCCATCTCAATCCAGTTGGAGTTCCTCGAACGACATGGCAAGATCCGGAAAAACCCACGGGGCTGGAGGTGGATGAGATGAGCAATCTGTCGGATTCATCAGGCGGCTCAATTCCGGTTTCGACCCGCAGGCACGTCGAAAATTTGACGGAACGCTTCCTGAGAGATTGCCGAGATCGTGGCATGACGCCGGAGAGCATTCAAACCTATCTGTGGGAAGTAGAGGATTTCACAAATTTCCTGGGCGAAAGAACACCTGAGCAAGCCAACAGGGCGGATCTGAAGGGCTATCTGGACCGCCTCAAAGAGCGAGGTGTATCCAAAACGACCGCCGGATATTATTTCTCAGCGTTGAAGACCTTCTATGACTACATGGTATTCGAAGATCTGATCGCAGCGAATCCCGTAGATGCCATCAGGAAGCGATATATTCAGGGCTATAAGCACGATAGTCAGGGCCATACTCATCAAATAATATCTGTAGATGATGCGGCCAAGATCATCAGTTCGCTGATGGATATTCGAGATAAAGCCCTGGTGATGCTGCTCTTCAAGACCGGCGTTCGGCGCAGGGAGCTGATTGCAATGGACGTGGAGGACATAAACTGGAAAGACCAGAGTATCATGCTCAAGCCCACTGCAAAGAGGACTAACCGAATAGTATTTTTCGACGACGAAGCTGCTGCACTGCTCCACAGATGGCTAAAGGCCCGTGAGATGAGAGCCAAGCCCGGCGAGAAGGCTCTATTCATAGGCACGCGCGGGAGGTTGAGACAAAACGGCATTCACGTGGCAATCGTCCATGCTGCAAAAAGAGCCGGCTTGCACAACCCGGCGAGTGACGATATGGAAGATCACTTTTCGGCGCACTCCTGCCGGCATTGGTTCACCACCCACCTTCGCCGCGCCGGTATGCCACGCGAGTTTATCCAGGAACTGCGGGGCGATGTAAGGAAGGAGGCAATCGACATTTACGACCATATCGACAAGGAAGAGCTGAGGAAGAGCTACCTGGCGCATGTGCCGAGACTCGGGGTATAGCCTCGCCTGGGGATCAGCATCCCACAACCTCTAAGATCGCTCTCATCGCTTCCAGCTTCGGCCTCAGCACTGCAAGCAAATTTCTGATTAATATAACATCAGAACATTAGTTTAGTTCATGTATAATTATAAGCTTGACATTAAGAGTTTTTACTTAATCGGAATAGGAGGAGCAGTCGAATGCAACAATATAGTCCAGAATACTTCTTTGAAGATTTGCCCGTAATTGCTAAATTACCGCCGCATAAGGCAGCAGCTAAACTCCGCGAATTAGGAGACAACGAAACGGCCTTAGCCATTGAGAACGTGCTAGGCGAAGTAAAGACAGCCACTCTACTCAAAGAGAATTATGAGCTTCGCAGCGCGGGAGCCGAGTTATTTAGCTATCAATTTGAGGATTTTACGAATATTGTTTGGACAGAACCAAAAGCATACCAAAATACATCACATGTATTCGGCTATATTGCTCCTCCTCCTGATGGTGGATATAAAGGCCAACTTGTTGATATTAATCATGCTGGCACCATGAAGCCGCATATAGGACTAAAGGATCAAAGAATTGTGATCACGCTTGATCGTCTGAGGGTAGCGAATTATCCCGGCCAAGGAATGCATCAAATTCTATTTGATTTCTATGCCCAGAACCAACTCAAGGACAATGTCGAACACCTTCACTTCAATCAGACTTTTCGGGCTCAACACGGGAATGATGTGGCTGTAATAGGTTATCCGATATTTATAGGTCTGAATGTAGGGTCACAAGGCATTAATTTCAAATGCTTCACCGTGAATGTCAAGAATGAAGATGATGAAGCAATTCTGAGATTCTTGGACAACGATGTCTTTCAAGCTGGCTTAAAACTTGTAAACACCATACAACCTGCAATAGCTCCTCTGACAGGATTCGCTGTAGGATTAACAAAGCTAATAGCAGGCCGGAATCAGAATGTTCCTGTGCAAGATTTCTATATGGGACTTGACTTTTCGAACGTTCCAACCAGAGCTAGGTTAGCCGAGGGATCATACTTAGCTGTACAAGTACCGCAGGGGTACAGTACTAATTGGAAGTGGTCAGATTGGGCTTATAATTCCGATAATGGAGCCATCGTGAACAGGAGATATCCAGGCACTCCTTTTCCGTATAATTACATTTGTATTGGCGTAAGCAAATATGATGGTTCTTAATGAAAAACCACTATTTTGGAATGTGACGGATCCAGTGGCCTTTCTTTCGTCCTTATCCGTCACTATAGAGATCCAACCTTTGTGGAACCTCTGAAATGCTGGAATCTCATCCCCCGCACGCTAATTCATATTCAGAAACCGCATCGTATCGGCAATGTCCTAGCTGGCATCGGCTGGGAGATTACCAGTAAGCTTGCACGACCTCGTATTCAGCTTGCGGATCTCCTGCCTGGCGGTATTCTGCTCCAATTTCTAGCAATTTATATATTTTATGGGATTTTGTGAATTGGCTGTTAGGTATCTTTTAACTGACTTTTTTAGATACTTCTCGCGTATCTCACTTTCTGCGACTTCACCTTCAAATTCCCATCTTTCCGGCTCTGAAGTCCAATCTTCGTTACAATCTGGACGTGTTTTATAAAATGTTGCTTTGGTTCCGGCAAGGTGCCAAGGATGTTTTATTTTATAAACTTCCATAACAATACCTTTGAATACCGAAAAGGCATATTCTGCACGTTCTCGCCGCGGACCAATTACCCACACACCGCGTGTTGCGTCGTATAACGAATCTGCGTCCATCCCGTATCTGTATAGTTGATTGATTCTGATAAGTATCGCTCGCTCCGTAATATCTGCCTCTTCTTCTGGATCGACGATTTCTTTAATTTCTTTGGTTCTGCTTCTATTGAAACCTGCTGGATTAGTTTTTCGTTTCCATTTTGTTGTACCAAGTCCGCCAATAAGATTTGTGAGTGGCGGGATTCCGATTAGATCAATCGCAGCTCCCTCGATCTTCCTAGCGGTTTCTTCGTCCAGGTTCTCGCGTAGAATTTCGATAATGTCTTCAATAGGTTTATTTTGTTCTTTGCAGAATTTTCTACAGATTTCGATTACTGTTGCTGTTTTCTCATTGCGATTCTTGAGTTGTTCGGCCCGCTTTTCAGTCCCCTTTCCTATATAAAATATATTTTTATCTATTGGATTCCTGAACAGGTAAACGTAGTAGTCAGAGCGGAGAGTTGTGTCGTTCATCATGTCTCGGAATCATCGCTCACACGAAAAAGCTTTGGGATAGTCAATAATTCTCTATAGCGTATTGATGTAGCCTAAAAGGTGCCACAAAACCAAACTGAATTTTGTAAGTTGCACGCATTTGGATATAGTACTCATCCAGGCGATAATCAGAGCCATGATATTTTTATAAATATGCTTTCGAGGTCGTAAGGTCTTATGGTACGCGATGGCTTTTTGCGCATAGCGGTTTTGTGACATGAAATACAGATTGCTTACTTTAGAAATAAATTGCTCTTTTAATTGGCCGCCTGGCCAAGGAGCTGCTAAATCTAGATCACAGACATAAGGTCATCTCGTATATTGTGCCGAGAGAGGCAAATGAGGCTGAAGGCGAGATGCGAAGCTAGCAACAGCTCTTCCCGAGTGCCTGGCTTGAGAACGTATTTATAAAATTCTAAAAAGTCTTTATTGGGATAAAAAAAGAGAAGATGCCTGCAAGTTGCGCATATTGCACATAGCTAGGGTCTTGGGCAGCTTATATTGGACCCTTAATTTCATTCTCCTCTTCATGTACAGGCTGTTTTCATTCTTCTCTTAGTGAACGCAAGCGTTTTGCACCTGTCCGTGGCAACACCCACCACATGGATTACAGCCGAAAGGCTTCCAATGCCAGCAACTGTTTCGGCATCCTTCACCACAGCCATACGGGCCACTCATACACCAACAATCGTCGATTACTAGAACGACGCGATCAAATTTTTCTGGAATGGAATCATCAGCCTTGCTCCTCTGATCCTCGAACCATCCAGATTTGAAAACATACTCCTTAAGCTGCTTAGCCTTATACGTCAGCGTGCGAGTGGCATTGTTGTACTGAGGTTGGATCAGCTGCACTACTACCATGTCTGATGTTTCATTCTCATCAGGAACTATCACTGCTGCATTAGGGGGACTGCCTGCTTCGAAACTCGATCCAAAGGTAAAGCCTTTAAGAAACTCATCCATTGGCGCAAATCCGACATCCCTTGCAGGACGGTCTGCGAAGAATATCGTATAGGGGATCACATCATTGATGGTCAGAGTGTAGTTGCCCGAACCGTCGTTTACGAAGCTGCCGCTTGATCCTTCCTGAATGAATATAAATGTCTCTGTTTTATTTTCGGTCACATTAGCTGAATCCGAATCGCAGCCGACGCACCCGTCGGTGTTATTTGCTGCCTGCTCAGCGCCGGATACCGTTCCTGCCAACGCCAGGAAAAGAAGCATTGCAGCTATTAACCATTTCACGAAAAACCCTCCTGTCCTTCTCATTCGCTGAGAATAGGTCCATGTCGTAGATATGGGTATAAAAACATTGTCGAGGTGCGCCGCCGTCGTTTCACTTTATAAGCATAGCTGGCGTGCGAGTTACACACACTTGATAGATACATCCCTACGGCCAGAAATCGCACTCATAGATATTATTATGGGTATACTTTCGACCTTGCACCCCCTGATGTTACGCGCGGGATTCTGCAGCGTATTTTCAGTTTAGACGATGCTGCTTTTCCGATATCGGGCAATTGTCGATAAATCATTCCATAGTATACTGGAATGGTAAATTATCCTGAAGCGATTTTGGACTTGTTAAGTGATGAATCGAAAAAAGAGATGCGTCTTGCAGGTTATACGCACTTGGGCGATAGGTCTCAGAAGCTTGTTTAAACAAATCGTCTATTCGTCAGGTCTATTCATCCACGGTTCGTACTTAAAATTTGGATTTTCCTCTCGACATAATAATGCATTGGAACGCATAATTTCCCAATTTTTAAGAAAACGCTCCATCAAATGGTCTTGAGACTCTTGTAGATAACTGATCTCCCGCCAATCACGGCTACCAAGATGTTCATCGATTCTTGATATCAGCTCAGGGAAATGGGGGAGATCAATATTGAGTTCAAACCGCCAGTAATCAATGTCCATATCAAATAATTCATAATCTTCGATCACAAGGAATAGTTCGTCAAAAAGGTGAGCAAAGGCTTTCTCCTCAAAACTCATGGATTCATAATCTGCGGTACCATCTCCAGTGTAGTGCTTGAGTATGCGTTGGAGCATTTCACGATGAGCGAACGCTGCCTCTTCTTCTGCATTCTTGGGCGCCTCACCTAAATGGTCAAAATCGCCTTCAGTGCCGAAGTTTCTAAGAAACATCTCCCACCGAAGACGTTCACTATTTTTCTCTCTCCAGGCTTGGAGTTCCTCGTCTTCCTTTTGAAGCTTGAGATGGTCCCTGCGATCGAGTCGGTCTTTCGACATTGCTTTAATACCTCTTTAGCGTCCTGTTAATGGTCTGCCTTCAATCTCTTCGCCTTCTCAAGAGCTTCCGTTTCGCTCATCATCCTGCAGCTCCCCAGGTACGCAGTGACGGTCCTGTTGCCATCATGCCACGAACAATACCCGCGGTAATAGGTCTTTTCCTCGCCCTTCTTATTTCTCTTGATAAGTGGACGCTTCCAGACTCGTGGTTCCTCTGCCCCTACCACATGCTCTAATAGATCCAAATAATTTTCTGCTATTGCCTCTAACGTGGCTATGTCAACAAAAAGGCCTGGCGGAGTTCGTGTGACCTTCTTCATGGCTCTTATTTCGACCCGGTTTCCAATCCGGCAGCCTGCGGCAACTGACGGAGATGTGCAGACAGATTCAGAATCGACCGTATATCTTATGAGCTTGCTCAATAGTTGTGATATCCAGGATCTTAACCATTTTCTCATCTTTATATATCTTATAAAAAGCTGTATAGGACCTTGAAATATGCAAGCGATAAATGTCTTTATGGCCCTTTCGCTGAATTATCTCTTTGTCACCCTGGCCGGGGTATGGATCGTCTGCAAGTGTTTTACATTTTTCAATTACTATCCTCTGGCTTTTTGTGGACAGTGTGTTGACGAACTCCAAAGCTTTTTTCTTGATGATTAGCTGGTAGACTACCACGGAAACTCCACAAACTCGCCTTCTTCCTCAATCTTTTCCATATCTCGGAAAAATCGGGCCTTTTTCCTATCTTCGATCATCTCTTCGAGGAGCTGGGAATATGTCTGTCCTGCCGTCTTGAGGTCAGATAACTCAACCCACACGGCCTCAGTCACAGGAATGCGTTTCGTCGCAAGCATAAATAATATTGTAAGGATTGTAAGTAAATAGATTTTTCCCTTCAATGAATTGGACTATAATTAGTATAATATTATAATTTATGCAATAGTACTATTATTCTGATTGGGGTACGGCAATGCTTATCCCAAGTGCTTCCGCCTTCATCTTCCGGGCCTTCTGCAGGGCATCCTCGCGAGACAACTTCTCGGGGCTTCCTAGATGGGACATCTCTTTCTTCATAGAGCCTCCATCTTGAATTCCAAAAGCGTTCCATTGACCTGAACACGCAGTGCGCCTCGTTCCGTTATGTTTTTCCTCAATTCGCGGATCTCATTATCCGCGGCCACCTACAGCTTCGTGAACTCCTCGCTCTTCAGGACCTGCCTCACAGTCTCCCGGCCCGCCTGGTAAAAACAGATGATCGACCAGGACGATATGATCGGCATCGATCCGATAGCCTGGGCCACCTGCAGCTTCAGGGCATGGTCCAGCTCCGCCCTGATCCCGAGGATCCTGTTCTCGGCGAACTGGACCATTGCCTCATCCAGGACCTCCTAGACGGAACGATCGCCCACCATGGACCGGAGCCTGGCCAGGATCGGGGTGTAGTGCTCGATTACCCCCCATGACAAAGGGTCTCTTTTTGGATGCGTCGTATCCCATCTCCAGCAGCTTCCGGCCCAGGTCTTCCGACTCAAAATCGACATTACAGGGAGATTGACTGACCAGCAAATCCTTAAATGAAAAGCTGACATTTTTTTTAAAGGAGACGGTAGTCATGGTTAGCAAACCGGATATCTATGTGGACTTCGAGTACGGCCATCTGAAAGAAGTCATCGTTGGAGTTCCCTTAAACATCTATCCAGATATAAAAATGTCAAGCTGGATCAAGGAAGGTCTCAAAATATTTCCCGAGAGCGAGCAGAAGAAGATCATAGAGCGATCTGGCAAGTCCTCCATGGAGATAGGCAAATTTGAGGCTACAGAGAAGGAGAACCTGGAGCTAATATCCATCTTCCAGAAGTACGGGATCAAGGTATGGCGGATTGAACTCCTGACAAAAGAGCGCTTGGTACTGAACCTTGGGGAAGAGATCATTAAAAACTGGGGAGTCTCTTTCCAGTATTCCAGGGATCCCATATTGGTGGTAGGGAATAACGTGATTGAGCTTACTCCCGGTTCCCTATTCCGCATTGGCGATCTTCTTGCCTATCGCAAGCTCTTCATCGAAAGAGTGCTCGGCTCCAATGCTCTGTGGTTTGCCATGCCAAAGCTGGATTACAGCCAGATGTTTGAGAATGGCAGTTACAGCAAGAATGGATTCCCTGTTCTTGAAGGCGGAGATATCCACGTTCTCGGAAAGAAGATTCTTGTTGGAACCTCTCTAAATCCCACAGTGGGATCGAGCGAGCGTGGATTCATCTGGCTCAAGTCCATCCTTGAGCCCCAAGGCTATGACGTTGAGAGGGTGCCCATCAAGGACGAGTTCCTTCATCTGGACGTGGTTTTATCGGTCGTGAGGCCGGGCCTAGCTGTGGTCTGCCCCGAAGCTTTCGTTGATGGATTACCATCGTACTTTAATGGATGGAAGCTCATTGAAGTTTCCAAGGACGAGGCCCAGCGACTGGCCACAAACGGCCTGCCTATTGATCCCGACCACTATATACTGAGCTACAATGAGCACTATGACGGGTGGCGAGTCCAAAAAGCCCTCGAGGCCGAGGGCGTAACTGTTCATCGCATCGCCTTTGACAACCACAATGAGGATGGCGGCTCTGTGAGATGTTCAACTCACCCACTGGTGAGGAGATTGAACGCGACGGCTTGAGCAGTCAGCCTAAGAAGGTAATGCAGTAATTCGAGAGCCCGGTCAAGAGGTCCTCGAAACAGTTGGAGGGCTTATTGATTAGCCAGCTGGATTAAGGAATGTGGTAATAAATGAGCATAAGCGAAGGGATCTCTGCCCCCCGTTGATTATGATATATATACGATTGCAGCAACAGCGGGCAGCGTTTCATCCCATTCCCCAAAGGAGATGGGTCTTCTCTCGCCCTGCACCCCTACGCTATAATCGGATTTTGCAGCATATTCGGGCTGGATTAAGAGCAATTGATATTTTCATATTGTTCCTCACCTCATTTAGCCGATGCCGATAATGCAATGAAGCTAAACCAAGCGTTTCTGCCTTCATCTTCCTGGCCATCTGCAACGCTTCATCGCGGGATAACTTCTCGCAACTCCCCAAAAGAAGCTCAATAAGCATCTATGCGATCTGATGCGTTTCGCGGACCTGAACAATGCTCTGATCCTTGTGACCAACCAGGTCATGGCCAAGCCGGACACCTTCTTCGGCGAGCCGACAAAATCCGTTGTGGACATGTACTGAGCCACACGGCTACCTTCCGGCTCTATCCGCATAATTCCAAGGGCGAGAAGCGCATTGCTCGGCTTGTGGACTCTCCCAATCTGCCGATGGCGAGGTAGTCTCAGTAACCACAGATAGCTTGAGGGAATAAAAGCGGGGTAATAGAAGGAGGGCGAAGGAGTCAAGAGTTTCCCGACTCACTCCAATTTTTCGCAGCAAGAAGCTCCTTCGCCAAATATCCTTTTTATCGTATTAATATTTATGTCTTTTTCTCAAATTAATGTTACCAATCCGCGCAGTCCCCTACCGGCACATGCAGTGGGTTCCTGAATGCAATAAGACTACGCACAAGTTTCCATCTATTGAAATTAGTGTGAATGCACCTTCATGGGTTCGCCTAAGGGCTGCGGCTTAATTTGATTATAGCTCGTGATAGCTGCCTGGCTCTTTCCAGATCGATCGCTCCGTCTTCAGCAATTATTCCATCATCAACTTCTAAATGAACCACTTTGCCGATTATCAATGAATAGTTATCTTTTAGGATCTCCTCTTCCAGCCTGCATTCAATCCACGCCAGAGAACCATCAATTCCAGGCGGTTTCACTTTCGACGAAGGTTTCGGCTTCAGGCCAGCCATTTCAAATTCGTCTATTTCGGGCGCAAAATTTTCGGAACAGATCATAACTTCATCGGCCATCTCAACAGGCATGACGTTGAGTACAAATTCTCCCGTTTGGCGGATGTTGTTTAGAGTATCTCTCTTCAGCCAAGAGGCAATGATCACTAGATCCAATGGACGCAGGATCGGCATGACGCAAGACCAGGGGGCCGCATTTCTGATTCCATCATTTGAAATTGTGGATATCAGAACCACGGGCAACGGCAAGACTTGGCTTCTTTTTTCAGGTGCAAGAATCATCTGGTACCTCCATTATAGCTAATAAAGTATGAATATTAGTTAGCAAATTATGAATAATAAACTCTATGCTCAAAACGGAAGTAGGCTAAGAAGGAATAATAATGATAGAACAAAATATAAAAGAGATCAATGAAGCGCTGACTGAAGCAGTAGATCTGGATACAGAACTCGTATGCGTTTATGGTTCGGATCATATTCCCGAGAAAAGCCTTCTTGTTTCGTCAGCTAGCTCTTGCCTTGCCTCTGCGATTTATGAAATGGCAAAAGGAAATGTGTCCAGTCCGCTCTATGCAGCATATGAACCGCAAGGACGAATTTGCCGCTGCATGGGTGGACCGGCATGGTTTGGATATAGCCCTTTTGATTCCAAGCTAATGAGCCTCCTTGCGTCGGGATCTGATGAACTGATTGGCTGCAGTCCAAAACATTTAAAAGAAAATCGCAACATCGCAAAGAATACAATTTGCAGCATTGGAAAAGTGAAGCCTCTTGGCAGATATGTTATTATGAGTTGCTGCAATGATATCAGAGACGACCGCGAAGTCCGATGCATTATCTGCTTTGCTGATGGAGAGCAAACCCGTGATCTATGCGCTCTGGCGCACTTCGGAACCGATGATGTTTTTGGCTCAATATCGATTCCCTGGGGACCATCATGCGCAACCATGATCACTTATCCTGCAGGCATGGCTGAAAACGCTCCAAATGCATTATTTATTGGGCCGACCGATCCATCGGCCAGAGAGTGGCTCCCTAAGGGATATATGATCCTTGGAATCCCGATCGGAATTGCGAAAAGGATGGCCAAGAACGCAAACGAGTCATTCCTTGCCAAATTAGCTTAAGAACTCCATAGCGACCAGAGGATTTGATATAGTGTCTCTGCGATATGATAGAAAACCAAGAGCAATCGGCCATATATGGTGCAAATCCATTAGAATCGATAGACATTGAAGAAAGTGATTAAGAATCATCTAGTCGGGAAATGATTGAGATAAGGGGATACGAATAAGCAGATAATTTCTAAGGCCACGGATCATTAATATAATTCAGATCTGTCCATAGTATCATCTAATGCGGTCGGCAAGTGCGCTTTCTGATATGTATTTTTTGAGATAGCATTGTTTTTTTTCTTCAGTATTACTTATTCAAGGAAAAGAGATATATATTCATACTAACATGCATATAATGGCGAATAGGAATCTTGACTTCCTCTAAAACGAGAACGTCCATCAAAGTCAGCCAGATTCTTAGCCCTCCATTGCCTGGGTCGTGAGGAAAACATAGTCGTGGATTCGAATCTCATCCTCGCGCCCATAAAAGGCGAATGGCTTGGAGCACCATTGAAGTTCCCCAGCCGAGTGGATCCGCTCCGGGCCCCTCTCTTTAAGCAGCTAATCGCTGGAAAACAGAAGCAAGAAGCAGAATTCGTGAGCGAATTTGGGAAACAGATGCGGTTTGGCGGATGATGGCGCTAAACGGCCCTGTTCGAGATAAGGTGATCAAGATGATGCACCCTGAACGAGCATTTTCCTTTAAACGGGTCGAAAATGAAGAAGAGCTTATAGCGGCAATGTTCGACCACAAATGGCCTCTTTGCTATAGCTTTTACTACAAAAATCAGCTCTATTTGAATGATAGTGACAGTGAGGATTCTCCGGAATACGCTGTCGTTACCATCGATAAAACCGAAGGTCGATTCGGCATTCATGGACGTGAGGTGGGGCGGCTCAACCCATCAGTTATGCCCACTTTAGATGCAAAAAAGATCATTCAGAACATAAGTGCGGGCAATTTTGCCGACGAAAGTCCCGTTCAGTTAACAGCAGAGCCAAAGTGGCATCATTACTGCGCGTTGTGTGGATTGAATGAAGGTCAATGATCTGGTGAACGATCTGGTAAACATGCATCATAATAGTGGAGCAGGAAACATCTTAATTTCATGAGCCTGGCGTCTTGTCCCTGCACCCTTTAAAAAATGGTCGTGATCCAAAAATAGGTTGGAGTTTCGATGATAGTAAGAATTATCTAGCAGTAAATCTTAAGAAATACAATATGGAATCGATTAGAATAAAACTCGGACAATGTGAATTGACTGTTGATCGCATCGTGGGAGTTCCAGTCGAAAGTTCTTCAAGTGGAAATATCTCGGCATCTTCGGAGACGGGACTCAGTCCTTCTCCATCACCAGCGCCGTCTCATGCCCAATGAACTTCCCGCTCGCCGAGAAGCCGAGCATCTCCTTTTTACCTGCCTTCCTCTGAAACCTATCCTGCGTGAACGTCCCTATGATGCCGATTACTGCGCTGGTAGTCATGTATCCCGAAGAGAAGGAAATTGCTTCAACCGGGGGAAAAAATGGTTCCTCGCTGTTTTATATGGGTGGATTGAAATGCAATTTTCCAAATCTAAGAGAAATAATTAGGTTCCTCGCTATTCGTGTGGGCATGACTGGCGGTTAAATCCCTGGGGGATTCTCGAACATCCCATGAGGATTCAGCCATCGTGCGTGCCGATTTCTGGGTCCTTGCTCGGATCTCATTTCATGATATCTTGAGGTTAGCCACTTGAGACAGCTAAGATCCTTAATTCCTTTGCTTAACATAGCAATTGAAGGGAAAGTTTCAAATAGTATGATAATTTTATAAAAAATTATTACAAAGAGGTACAGAAATGAAATCGATGGCAATTTCGATCAGCATGCTTATTCTTGCAAGCATTCTGCTCTCAGGATATATTGGAGGGGCATTGGCCGCCTCCGAGGGCGACGGGCGGATATCTAATTTGGTTATTGGCTCGGATATGGGCGACTTCGCTGCAAATATGGCGGATTTCAACTGCAACTATCAAATGATCTTCAGCCATGAGGGCCTTATCGATTATGATTCGAATGGAGAAGTCGTACCAAGGCTAGCGGAAAGCTGGGAAACCACAGATATGAAGAAATGGATATTCCATCTGGTCAAGAATGCAACATGGCACGATGGAGTACCATTCACTTCAAAAGATGTGAAATTCACAATGGAATACACAAGGGATAAGAAGATATTATATGGAGCCACAACATATGACATAATAAATTCAATTGAGACACCTGATGATTATACCGTCATTCTCAACCTCAAAGAGCCTAATGCTGTATTTTTAGCAAAGCTGGCCAACGTACCAATCGTTATACCTGAGCATATTTATGCAAAGGTAGACGATCCCAAGAAGTTCACCGATATAGATAAGATGTTTATTGGCACGGGACCCTACATCTTCGATAGCTACGACCAGGCAGCTGGAATTGTCAATTTTAAGGCAAATGACAATTATTGGGTCGGCAAACCTGCCCTAAAAAATATACAGATGAGGCTATTTAAGAATCAGGATACCATGATGATGGCACTCCAAAACGGAGAAATAGATCTGCCTTATCTTTACTCTAAAGGTGCTAGCTATTATTATGTGCCAAAGTTGATGGATAACAAAAAAATCAAATTAATGACTTTCGATAGTCTAGGAATAAGAAATACGATTATATTCAACACTCAGAAAAAACCGTTTGACAGCAAGGACCTGAGGCAGTCCATGAGCTTGGCCATAAATTATGAGAACCTCATGAACCTTATGACTGCAGGATATGGCAGCTTACCGAATTCCGGACTGGTTCCCAAGAGCACTAAATACTACATCGAAACTAAGCCGATGGAGTACGATGTCGAAAAAGCCAAGACACAGCTGGATAGCCTTGGATTTAAGGATAAAGACAGTGACGGGCTTCGCGAAATGCCTGACGGCTCGAAGTTCAAGCCGGAATTGGTGGTGCAATCCTCAAATGATGAATCAGTAAGAGCATCTGAGCTTATTAAGAAGGATTTGGGCTCGGTGGGAATCGATCTGGAGATAAAGCTGGTTGATAGTTCCACGTACTGGAAGATTATCGGAGAGAAAGGGCATGAAATGATCCTGGGAGGGTTACCATTCTGGACGATAAAGGGATACAAGGGATATTATACATCTATCATGGACTCCCGCAATTACGGCTGGGCCAATATTAATGATCCAGCGTATCAATCGATTGCCGATAATCTGGGAGCAACGATGGATGAGAGCAAGAAAGAAAAGCTCGCAGAGGAGATCCAGAATTACTACTCGAATGAGCTTCCTGTCATACCATTATATTCTATGGACTTCATCCAGCCGTACGATAAAAAACACGAGGGATACGTTACACATCCCATGTGGGGTGTACTGTCTCTGGGCACTTTCATGAATCTGCATGAGTCCGAGGAATAGCTTGCCCATGAGCTATTCCCATTTATTTATGCCAGATTGGATCGTAATTTTGCGAGAGAATAACATCTGGTTTCTTTAATCCAGTTGCATCAAACCGCAGAAAGGACATGAAAATGCTAAGGCCGAATAGCAAAACAACCTTGTATATCTCCAACAAGGTATTCAGGTATGCCATCACGATATTCATCATATTGACATTAAATTTTTTCATCCCTCGCATGATGCCCGGCGACCCAATGACCAACATGCTTGGTGAAGGGGCGAGATGGATGGATAAGGCGTATCTGGATGAGCTGAGAGCCGAGTACGGACTGGACAGACCGCTGCATGAGCAGTATCTTACGTATCTGTCTAGCCTGACCAGGTTTGACCTTGGCTACTCAATCAATAAGAGCCTAAAGGTTAAGGACTTATTGATGGAGAGAATCTTCTGGACCCTTTTGCTCGTCTTTCCATCCGTAATAATCGGAGGTGCGGTGGCTTTAATTCTCGGCTCATTTGCCGGTTTCAGGCAGGGTAGCATGATGGACCGGCTGATGACTTCACTGCTTCTTCTGCTATATAGCTCGCCCTCATTCCTATTTGCCATGATCATGGTCAGCATTTTCAGTTTCCATCTGGGGTGGTTTCCCCTCGGCAACTTCGCTTCGGGGAAGATGCATGGCGCTTCCTACGTGCTCGATGTCGCATGGCATCTATTTCTTCCGATAGCCATTCTCTCTCTGTTCGAAGCTACATATACGTACCTGGTTATTCGGAACTCCATAACGCAAATCCTGGGGGAATATTTCATATTCGTTGCCAGGGCTAAGGGCCTTTCCAATAGAGTAATTGAGCTTCAGCATGTCATCAGGAACGTACTGCCCCAGTTCATAAGCATCATGGCGCTAAACTTCGGCTTCATGGTCAGTGGGGCTCTGATCATAGAAATCGTATTCTCATTGAACGGCATGGGCACGCTCATATACGATGCGGTAATCTCCCGCGACTATCCCGTAATGCAGGGCGCATTTTTGGTCCTGACATTCTTCTTGATAGCCGCAAACTTTGCAGCCGACTTGCTCTACGGAATCGCAGACCCGAGGATTGCCGATGCCAAGGATTCAATCTAGACTATACATGCCGAATGTGGAGAACATGAGTGAAAAGTGGTCTTCTAGCCTAGATATCGGCAAATTCTGGAAAAGGGTCCGCGCCTCGCCAATCAAATTCACCGGCATTGCGATATTGGTCGTCCTAGTATTCATCGCCATCACAGCCCCCCTCATCGCCCCACACGATCCGGAGAAAACCGGCATTCCATATCAATCGCCAAGCGCAGATCACCTCCTTGGCACCAACGACTTGGGTCAGGATATTTTTTCAGAGCTGCTCTATGCATCTCGAACCTCGCTTGTCGTCGGTTTTCTGGCAGCAATCATCTCCATGGTGATCGGCGTAAGCGTGGGCCTCATGGCAGGCTATTATAGAGGATGGATCAGGGAGCTGTTGATGGGCATGACGGATGTATTCTTGCTGATACCCGGCCTACCGCTGATGATAATCCTGGCTGCTTATCTCAGTCCCAGCATGTGGAACATAATCCTTGTAATTGGACTTTTATGGTGGTGTTCCACTGCTCGTGTGGTCCAATCCCGCGTACTTCAGGTGAGGGAGATGCAATTTATAGAGTCCACGCGTGCACTGGGATATTCAGATTCGTATATATTGCATAAGCATGTCCTGGCCAATACAAAGGAGGTCATCTACGCCAAGTTCTCACTGGCAGTAGCGTCGGCCATGCTGGCTGAGGCATCGCTGAGCTTTCTGGGCCTCGGCGACCCGCTAAACATCAGCTGGGGGGAGATGATCCACTTCGCGTTCACTCGTGGCGGATTTGCCAACGACATGTGGTGGTGGTATCTGCCGCCCGGGCTTATGATATGCATTACCGTGCTGGCCTTCGTCCTTATCACTATGGAATCCAGGAAGGATAGCCGGTTGGTGGAGCTGATCTGATGCCTAAGGATCGGTTATCGGGGGTTCGTTGATGTCCCAAGGCGGGCTGTTGGTGGTCCGTGGCCTATCAGTTGCCTTCAAGACGCAAAAAGGCACAGTCCAGGCCATCGACGGCATAGACCTCGACCTCAATGAAAATGAAACTCTCGCCATTGTAGGCGAGTCCGGCTGCGGGAAGTCGGTGCTCGGCCACGCTATCATGAGATTGCTTGACGATATTGCAGTGGTGCGGGGAAGCGTGCGGTTTAGGGAAAAAGAGGTGTACGAAATGGACACGACCGCACTTTTAAACCTCCGGGGCGGCCTGATATCCTTAGTCCCACAGAGCCCTTCTTCCTCCTTCAATCCGGTGATCACGATTGGAAAGCAGATCGAAGAGCTCATAGAAAAAGCCGGAAAAGAAAAGGGGAATGGAGCCCGTAAAAGGGCTCTTGAATATTTATCCCTGGCTGGCTTTTCCGAACCTGAGCTGATCCATAAGTCATACCCTCATCGGCTGTCAGGAGGAATGTGCGAGCGGGCACTCATCGCCATGGCATTATCGGTTGAGCCGGAGCTGGTGATTGCAGACGAACCGACGAAGGGATTGGATGCGCTATCGAGGAAAAACATTCTGGGATTGCTCCATAAACTGGCAAAGGATGCTTCAATGATCATGATCACTCACGACCTGAAGGCGGCAGAGACCTGCGAGAGACTTGCAGTCATGTACTCCGGCGAAATCATCGAGGAGGGACCGACAGGCATCGTTCTGAATCATCCAAGGCATGTCTACACAAAGGGCTTGATAGATGCACAGCCATCAAGGGGCATGACTCCCATTAAGGGACGGCATAATCTCTTCTCTCATAATGCCGAAGGATGCCGGTTTAAAGAACGGTGCGATGCAGCCTCGAATGAATGCAACAACCATCCAATGCTTAGCAAGGTAGAGGATTACCGAAAGGTCAGGTGTTGCCATGCTTGAGCTGGTCAAGATATCTAAGGAGTTTAGAACGGGATTCTTAGGACGAAATGTCAAGCAGGCAGTGATAGACGCCTCATTACGCGTGGAAAGGGGCGAGATCGTGGGACTTATCGGCGAGAGCGGGTGCGGAAAGTCTACGCTTGGTCGAATAGCCGTGAAGCTTCTAATGCCATCAAGCGGACACATCATTCTGGATGGCGCAGATGTAACCGATATGCCTGAGAAACAGTTCAGAGAATTTCGACGTCAAATGCAAATCATCTTCCAGCATCCAGAAACTGCCCTAGACCCTCAGTACACTCTTATCGAGTCGATTCGGGAATCATTCAACAAGATCGGCATTCCTGAGGCTGAGCAAAAAGGGTTGCTGGAGAATATCTCTGAAGAGGTAAATCTGCCGCTGGATATAGTTGACCGCCACCCAAATCAGGTCAGCGGAGGCGAGATCCAGAGGGCTGTGCTCACCCGTGTCTTCGCGTTTGAGCCCAGATACCTCATTTTGGACGAACCTACCTCGATGTTGGATGTTTCCGTGCAGGCCCATATCCTCCAGCTTTTGAAAAGAAAGGCCAAACAGGATAATGTGGGAATGCTCTTCATCTCCCACGACCTAGAGGTAATCAAGGCCATGTGCGACCGGGTAGCAGTGATGAAGGAAGGAAAGATCCTGGAGGATGGAAGTGTAAAGGAGATGTTCCAGTCTCCAAAAAGCAGCTATATGAAGCAATTGCTAGAGAATTCTGCGTAATCCTGGCAATATCTAGAATTCCAGCGAAATTATGGTTTGCGCCTGCAATGATGCGTCAATCACTGAAATATTATTGCTAGAGTATTACCTGATAACGAGGGATTTTCGCGAGATCGCTTTGATCGAGTTTAGAATTGTGAAAATAGGTTTTAAAATATTAATACCATTTTAATGAATCTCAATAGCTTCCGCTGCTGTTTTTGATCAAATTAACAGAGTAGAGGCAGCAATAGCCTGCACCTAAGAAAGGAGATCCGCCTAATACGGGCCCGAGTAGACGCCTATATCCGGAACGTCTCGATAGAGATCAATAGAGTCATCGCTATCATATTCTGGCGGCACCTGGAACTGCCACTCGCCGCTGATCAGAGGAACGCATATGGCGCAGATGAGATCATCATGGGCCCCGACCTCAGCGTCAAAGCCGGTATGGCCCGAGGCCGTCAGATGGTACTTGAACGAGGCTATCTCCTGCTGCAGCAGCGGCAACGCTTCCAGCCCGGGGCTGTAGTCGAACCTCTCGCGCTGCATCAGGCTCAGGAAATTGGAGATAATCAGGCTCTTGCTGATATTGTAGTTGAAGGTCACCTTATCAAAGCGTGCAGCTTCACCGCCCGTGAACACTACTGGATATAGATTTACCAGGCCGTTGATCACGCCGGACTGCAACAGGTAATCCCTGATGGGGGCCCCCAGCCCGTACGCGTCCATGCAGATGTGCGGGCCGTCTGTCGTGCCCTGTTCATTTTGCAGCCTCTGGATGCTGGCGATGACGAGGTCTGTGATCTTCGGGTAGTCCACGCCTTTGATGCGGTCCAGGGCCCTCAGGTGATAGGCAAAGCCCTTGATCGTCGTCTCATAAACCATCTCGATAACTGCGAAGCTGGTGTAGTCCAGGGACTTGGCCAGGTCGCAGCCCAGCAGGTATCTTTTAACTTCCGGTATGACCATTACCATATTCATTGCCTCATCACAATTTCAGCGGACTTATGGACGGATTCGCCAGTGACTTGAACAGGTCTGAACTGAACACGGACCCTTCAGCATCCAGAAACGCGCAGTGATACTCCTGCTCGAACCAGAGGTTGATCCTCTTCTCTTCCTCCAGGAACTGCTTTGAGATGCGCGGACACATCTCGGCAGGGATCTCGTACCACTCCCATATGTCGCGCTGCTCATCCCATATCTTGAAGAAATGGTTCTGTTTGCCGAAGGGAGTGCTCATCAGGATATGCCGGCCATTGCTCACCGCCAGCATGGGACGGACGGAACTGTAAAGAGGGTCTGGCACCCGGGCGGCTTCGTCCTCCAATAACAGCGTAACGGCGCTGAAGGAACGGGAGCTCTTCTCCGATCCGGGCCGGGCTATGAAGCGATTGCCGTTCGAGAACCGGACGGCTAGCATTGTGTCCGTGCTCAGGTAATTGCTCGGGAGCTCGACGGCACCGCGGAACTCATCGAACTTGAGCATCAGCTCTGCGCTCTGGTCCTGCGACGGTGCGATCACAAGCCCGAATGAGGGGCGGCGATAGATTGATTCATGCAGTCCCAGGGCTGCGCAGGTGGTCGACTTGCCGCTCTGCCGGGAGCAGTTCAGGATGATCTTGCTGGAGCGGCTGCGCAGAAGCTTGGCCTGCCATGGATCGGGATGATAGCCCAGGACCTCGCGGGCCCATAGGACAGGATTCGAGCCATAGGCCAGATCATCGGCCACGGATTGCAAGAACCATCGCCTCCTTTGCTTCCGAGTAGGGGTCCAGGGCAGTGATGATCAAGGTGCCGCAACTCGATCCATTCGGCACTGAGTGTGAAATTTATCTGAGGCGTGTCCTTCAGCTGGCCTTCGACCTTGGCCAGGAGTTCCATGCAGCTTCGGGCCTCACGGATGCCAAGAAGTGCAGTCTTTAGGTCTCCGGCCTTCTCCGCCGCCTCAAGGATACCCAGGGCCTTTTTCCTGAGATCCCGGACATCTTTAAGCAGGGTGTCAGCCTTCGTAACTTCTTTGATATTTTCGGCTTTAGCAAGGGCCCCAGGGAGGTGTCGCTCTTTGTGCCGCTTCAGAGCATCCTCGGAAATTCCCGCGAAATCCCGCGAAATTCCTGCATAATCCCGCGAAATTCCCGCGAAATTAGCGTTAGAGGCTAGCAGCTTATCGATTTCATCCCGTTTGGGATGCTGACAAACGGTGCAGGCCTGCCGCGCTTGCCCATCTAAAACGCCTCACTGATATGGATATCGCAAAATAGCCTCTGAAGCCGAGAAAAAAATCCCGCGAAATCCCGCGAAATTCCCGCGAAATTAGCGTCCAAGGGAGAAAGGGGCCTGTAGATCTCATCAAGATAGGCTTCTAACTTTCTCCAAATTTTTATGCATTCGGCAAGGGAAATTAACGGGCTTCTTTCTCCAGAGCAATACTGGTCCGTGTTGCTCTGCAATGGCTCCCTTTGCGATGGCCTTTTGCTCATCTACTCCAGGCCCTCCTTGGATTCAGGCAGGAAGTAGCGGGGATAAGGATGTTCTAAACTTGTTGGAGCAATATCCCCGAGCCGGATCTCAAGCTGCTCTACGGCTTAAAATCAAACTGCGTGCGGCCACCCCACCCTAAAGGATGGGGTATGCTTCGGGCCGCACGCCCTCACGCCCGGTTTTATGGAATCCAGAAATCGTCGAGCTTTCGTTGACAAGATCCCATTGATCAGAATTATCGTAACTCTGTTTTCGGTTCCAGGGAGTCCTTGTTAACCAAATCTAAGAAAAAATGAAAACCGGGCGAGGGTTCACTTCATCCCCGACCTGAAGGTCAGGGTATTCGTGACCCTCCGCGCTCCCAATGTAATAAAATGAAAAAAATATGGCGGAGTTAAAAGAACCGCACTTCGCCTCCACCACATGTCCTTGCTATCTCAATGCCTTATTGCCATGCCTGACGCATCTGAAGGCAAGTACCTCGTCGCTTGAATCAGACTCTGAAGCTGAACGTCTTATCGGCGATCTGTTGCCCATCTTTAAGATAATATAATTTGAGTGTATAGGTTCCAGTCAACCAGGTATATTGAGTGCCCTGGAATGAAGTGGGTTCCAGCTCGAGCCAAAAATTGCAGTCCACCGGCTGGTTTACAGCCGTCGAGGATGTGGCATAGACATTTTTAATTACGACCGCAGCACCGCCGGGAGGCACTGTGATTGTTTCCAGCTTAAAATTGGAAGCATCGAGCCCGCAAATATCCTCCTTCTTTATTGCGGATTGAACCTTGACTCCGGCAGTTACAGGCTCGCTGTTGCCGGGAGCTGCCGGTGCGATCTTTATTGAAATGATGTTGATGAACGGCGCAAATATCTGCGGATTTGGTTTTGTGACGATCGTTTGGCCGGGATTCGGCGCAGGGTACGCACCAACAATGCTCACTGCAAAGACCAGCAGTACAATTAAGCCCAGAGCGGCTTTTGCTTTTTCCATTATTTAACACCTCAGTGCATAAATATATAGACCTGTCAGACCTGCCTAAAGAGGCAGCTTTTAAACTTAAAGCTTTGGGCATTGTAATATCGGATCCGGGTATTATCTAAGTCTAAGGTCAAAGGCGCGAATAATAGAGCGATTTGAAAGTTGCTCATGGAAAAAATATTGTGGCAGATGTCCATGCACATCTCCACCCTCGAATCTATTTTAGACTCGGTTCCTATATCACATCCAGGCCCATGATCGGCATCAGCTCCTGGTGGCCGTTCTCAGACTTCGGCGACTCCACCGGCAGTATCGTTATCGGCTCATCCCTTGGTCTGGGTTGCGGCGGAATTCTGATGGGCTGGATCGCCACCTCACCCACCTCGATGTAGGTGTTGGCGCTGTCACTCCCGCCGCCGTTCGTTGCCGTCAGCGTGTAGTACGCCGTATAGCTCGGTCGCACCGACATGGAACCCGATGAGCGCACCGGCCCGATGCCGGAGATGACGACGCTCTCCGCCCCGCTCACGCTCCAACTTAAGGTGGCGCTGTCGCCTCGCGAGATGACGGACTTGTCCGCCATGAAGTAATCGATGCGCGGCGGCTGGGGCCTCGCCTTGACGGAAACCTTGGCCAATGCCGTGGTTATTCCTGCGGAGTTTTGCGCGGTCAGGGTGTAGACCGTATCAGTGGCCGGGACGACCTGTGTGTAGCCGGTCGGCGCAACATATCCTACTCCCGGATCAATTACGGCGCGAGAGGCACCGGAAACGCTCCAGCTCAAGGTCGAGCCCTCTCCCTGGCGGATGCTGGCGGGTTGAGCGCGGAAGCTGTTGATGGCGGGCTTGCTGATCTTCGGCAGAACCACGGCAACGCTCACCGACGCTTTGGAGACCTCGCTGCCGCTCCTGGCGGTGAGGACATAGGTCGTGGTCCGGGAGGGCATCACCGCTGCAGAACCTGAGAGCGCAACTCTGCCTATTCCTGTGATCGAGACCTCGGCGGCATTCGAGACCGACCAGACCAGCGTCGCTGCCTCTCCCGGCTTTACCGACGCGGGGTTGGCGCGAAATACTGCGATTTTAGGTGCCGACACTGGTTTGGGCGCGATGAGCCCGGCGGCGGCAGAGCCCGCTTCGCCGCCTCGAACGATCACGCTGGTATTGGCGGTCGTGTTGCCAAAATCATTCCAGGCGTCAAGCGTGTAGTTGGTGCTGTTCGCTAATTGAACTGCGGTCGATCCCACAAGCAGAGAATCCCCAACAGACAGCCCCTTCCCGGCTTCGAAATAGATGCCGCCGGGATTTATCAAAACGGCCTTGGCATCGGAGACATTCCATGCCAGGGTGACGTTCTCTCCCGAATTGACTATGCCGGGGTCAGCCTGAAACGAATAGACGACAGGCAGGCCCGGATGGTCGGCAGCCGCTACCACGGATGCCGGGCCGCATAAAAGCAGCCCGATGATGATAGTTCCAATGAATTTTATATAACCGAAAATTTTGCTCATGCCCATGCTCCGCATGCGGATAATTCTTTTTTCTTCAGTTACTCTGCAAGAAAATTGCAAATTATTGCATAAATGGATATCGGCCTTGAGACGCCAGGATGAACTGGTGGGAATATCCGCCTTCGTGTCTTCGTATCTATAGTGTCTTCGTAGCTATTGGGTCTTCGCGTCTATTCCGCCTTCATATCCATCGAGTCTTCGCATCTATTCCGTCTTCGTATCTATCGTATCTTCGCAGCTATTGCGTCGCCTTCGAGTCCATTGCGCCTTGGTGGTTTCGCGTCTTCGCGTGAGCCCCCGTTTTCGCATTTATTCCATTTCGCGCAAAACCGCATCTCACGCGAAGCCGCCAAGGGCGCGAAGCTAACAACAGACGATGATGCATCATGATTTCTGGATCATTTGCCAAAAAAAAATCGCTATCGTTTGAAAGAGAGCAAAAAAGACTTGAAATAAGAAAGAAAAGCAGGATCTCCTTAAATCCGCTCACTCTTTCCTAATTTCTTCCGCCCCGCCCAGGTACGGCCTCAGGACTTCAGGGATTTCCACGCTGCCATCCGCGCGCTGGTAGTTCTCAAGGATTGCCACTACCGTTCTGCCAATGGCCAGGCCGGAGCCGTTGATGGTGTGAACGAATTTCGGCCCGTCCGGCGTCCTGTAGCGGATATTGGCCCTGCGGGCCTGGAAGCTCTCGAAGTTCGAGCAGGATGAGATTTCACGGTATTTCTTTTGCGCCGGAACCCAGGCCTCGATGTCATAGGTCTTGGCTGCGGAAAATCCCAGATCCCCGGTGCACAGACTTATGACGCGATAGGGAATCTTGAGGAGCTTTAAGATCTCTTCCGCGTCGTTGGTTAGCTTCTCCAATTCGTCGTAGGAGGTCTCCGGCTTTACGAACTTCACCATCTCGACTTTGTTGAACTGGTGCTGGCGGATGATGCCCCTCGTGTCCTGGCCGTGCTTTCCCGCTTCGCGGCGGAAGCAGGCGGTGTAGGCGGTCATGAAGACGGGAAGCTTCTCGATATACTCATCCATGAAGAGGTTGGTGACGGGAACCTCAGCCGTCGGTGCCAGATAGTAGTTATCGGTGCAGGCGTACAGGTCGTCCTTGAATTTAGGAAGCTGGCCGGTGCCGGTCATGGCCTTCTCGTTGATGAGTACGGGAGGCAGGACCTCCAGATATCCCTGTTTGGTATGAACGTCCAGCATGAAGTTGATAAGCGCCCGCTCCAGCTTCGCGCCCATTCCCTTGTAAACCGTGAAGCCCTCGCCTGCGATCTTGGCAGCGCGCTCGAAGTCGAGAATGTCCAGCCTCTCGCCGATGTCCCAATGAGACTGCGGCTCGAAATCAAACTGCCTGGGCTCGCCGACTACCCTGATCACGGGGTTGTCATTCTCATCTTTCCCCAGGGGAGTCGTCTCAGAGGGAATATTGGGAATATTGAGGAGAATATCATTGATCTTGGATTCATAGCCGCGGATCTCCTCATCGATCTCTTTGATGCGATTGGAGATGACGCGCATCTCTTCAACCTTTGAGGATGAATCCTGCTTTTGCTTCTTTTGCTCGGCGATCTCGCGTGATACGACATTGCGCTCATGCTTCAGCCGGTCACCCTCGATCAGGCACTGCCTCCAGGACTTGTCGTGCTCCAGAATGGCATCGATAAGCTCTGTTCCCATATTCCTGTTCTGGAGGGCCCGCCTCACAGTATCGGGGTCTTTGCGCACCATTTTTAGGTCCAACATATCAAGAATATCTATCCGGCCATCTCGCTAAAATAGATTTTGCCATTTCTCGATGGGCAAAGGTTAATCAATTCTCACAAACCTTAGATCAAATAGCTTTCTGTCAACTACCCACGACTGAAATCGTGGGCTTGTAACTGAGGTTAAGATGTTTCCCCGCTACAATAGGCAGGTTGACGGCTGCCCTAAAAGCGATATTCATCGCTGCAATGCGATCAGCGGCACCAGCATAGCCGCAAGACTCGC
>Ga0074198_1000478_pt1 | contig 41255 bp, 31 predicted proteins | sample EPASupsiteSAE323_FD_64527 | JGI IMG/M metagenome (GOLD analysis project Ga0074198, IMG submission 64527) | Bioremediated contaminated groundwater from EPA Superfund site, New Mexico - Sample SAE3-23 | ecosystem: Environmental > Aquatic > Deep subsurface > Groundwater > Contaminated ... | reverse complement strand
CAGAACACAGGAAATTGACAGAATTGCAAAATCATCTGCATTCAACACAATCAAACTGTTAGATGGTTCAAATACTGCATTAGTGCTTCAAATTGGTTCAAATTCAGCAGCCAGCTTGAACTCACTTTCAATAGGTAGTCCTCTTGGAAAAGCAACATCATCAGTACTTGGCTTAGGAACTGCATCATCGGTATCCACAGCATTTGTAACTGCTGCTGCAGCAGCAAGTTTCTTATCCAAGATTGATACAGCAATCAGTACAGTATCAACCAGAAGATCAGAAATCGGATCTCTCCAGAACAGGTTAGATTCAGCGATCAAGAGTCTTGCAATCAAGCAGGAAAATATGCTTTCAGCAGATTCCAGAATCAGAGATACAGACGTATCAAAAGAAGCTGCAAATCTTACCAAGAACCAGATCCTGCAGCAGGCTTCTGCCAGCTTGTTAGCTCAAGCAAACCAGTCACCTCAAATTGCTTTAAGTTTATTGCAATAAGCAATTGGTAGATTAACATTAATACCCCCTATTCATTCAAGAATATAGTAATTAGTGTGATCTAGTATATTAAATACCTAAAACACAACCAGGAAGGCTCTCAAAAACAGAGCCCTCCTGGTTGTGTTTTAAAAATCATACTATGGTTTAAGAGTTTTCTAACTTTCTGCTAATACCATTGACTGTTTACAAAAGTTAATATGTATTTACAAAACTTAATAACCTTAATTAACAGTTTTAACAAGGAAGTTACGATTAGATAAGGAGAATCTAAATGGGTATTGTAGTTAATACAAATGTAAGTTCAATTCTTGTTCAGCGTAGTTTAGGAAGCGCAACCGGTGAAATCAGCAAATCATTAGAAAAACTTTCAACAGGTTTTAAAATTAACCGAGCAGCAGATGACGCTGCAGGTCTTGTTATATCAGAAAGTCTAAGATCACAGGCAAGAGGTGCAGCACAGGCATCAGCAAACGCACAAACCGGTGTTAACCTCTTACAGACAGCTGAAGCTGACCTTGGTATTGTACAGGAAAACTTACAAAGAATAAGGGATTTAACAGTACAAGCTGCTAACGGTACTAACGGAACAACTGAAAGAACCGCTATTTATTCTGAAGTATCAGCCAGAACACAGGAAATTGACAGAATAGCAAAATCATCGGCATTTAATGCGATTAAATTATTAGATGGAACCAGTACATCATTAGTACTTCAAATCGGTTCAAATTCAGCAGCCAGTTTGAACTCACTTTCAATAGGTTCTACACTTGGAAAATCTACATCTTCGGTACTTGGTTTGGGTACTACAACAGAAGTATCTACAGCATTTGCAACAGCAACAGCTGCGTCAAGTTTCATATCCAGGATTGATGCAGCAATCAGTACGGTATCAACCAGAAGATCACAAATCGGATCTCTCCAGAACAGGTTAGATTCAGCGATCAAAAGTCTTGCAATTAAACAGGAAAACATGCTGTCAGCAGATTCCAGAATCAGAGATACAGATGTTGCAAAAGAATCAGCAACTCTTACCAAGAACCAGATTCTGCAACAAGCATCTGCAAGCTTGTTAGCTCAAGCTAACCAGTCACCTCAAATTGCTTTAAGTTTATTACAATAATCTGAACGGAAAAAGTGAATAAGGCTTACGCATCAGTGAGCCTCTTTCTTTCCTCAGACTAAACAGTTTAAATACATACTTCACACGGAAGTTATGATAGTTAGATAAGGAGAATCATATGGGTATTGTTGTCAACACGAACGTAAGTTCAATTCTTGTTCAGCGTAGTTTAGGAAGCGCAACCGGTGAAATCAGCAGGTCATTAGAAAAACTTTCAACCGGCTTCAAGATTAACCGTGCAGCAGATGATGCAGCAGGTCTGGTAATTTCTGAAAGTTTAAGATCACAGGCAAGAGGTGCAGCACAGGCATCATCAAACGCACAAACCGGTGTTAACCTCTTACAGACAGCTGAAGCTGACCTTGGTATTGTACAGGAAAACTTACAGAGAATCAGAGACTTAACGGTACAGGCTTCAAACGGTACATACGGAACAACTGAAAGAACCGCTATTTTTTCAGAAGTATCAGCCAGAACACAGGAAATTGACAGAATAGCAAAATCATCAGCATTCAATGCAATTAAACTGTTGGACGGAAGTAATACTGCGTTAGTACTTCAAATCGGATCAAATTCAGCAGCCAGTTTGAACTCACTGTCAATAGGCGGGCCATTAAGCAAATCAACATCATCAGTACTTGGATTGGGTACATCAGCAGAAGTATCTACAGCATTTGCAACAGCAGCAGCTGCAGCAAGTTTCTTATCCAGGATTGATTCAGCAATCTCTACAGTATCAACCAGAAGATCAGAAATTGGATCTCTCCAGAACAGGCTAGATTCAGCGATCAAGAGTCTTGCGATTAAACAGGAAAACATGCTTTCAGCAGATTCCAGAATCAGAGATACAGACGTATCAAAAGAAGCTGCAAATCTTACCAAAAACCAGATTCTGCAGCAGGCATCTGCCAGTTTGTTAGCTCAAGCAAACCAGTCACCTCAAATTGCTTTAAGTTTATTGCAATAATTAAAACAACAATAAATAAGGCTTACCGTTTGGTAAGCCTTATTTGTATATTAGAATAATTTTTACTTAAACTATAGTTAGAGAAAAGCCATATTAATTGTTAATTATAATTATAGATAAATATTTGTATATTGAAATAACAATTAAATATGGGTTTAGTGTGTCTATTTAAGGATGTAGTATTAAATATACAGTCTAATATTATCAAAGATTTTAAGCAGGTGATAAAGCAATCTGGTTAAATCTTATCTGGGAGTATATTTAAGCAAATTTATCAGGGATATGTGATGAGTATTAGTATTAGAAAATTAGATGATCAAGCAATAATCGATATACATATCGATAAACTTGATTTATTTTCAGTAAAAATTCTCAGAAATACTCTAAAGGATCTTATAAATTCTAATAATGTTAATATATTGATTAATTTTGGAATGATAAGATCGTTAGACAGCAGTGCACTTGGCTGTTTGATCTCAGCACAAAAGAGCTGTATCAATAAGAACGGTGAACTTAGAATATATGCTCCAAATTCTGAAATTTTATCAATATTTTATATAATTCAGCTTGATAAATATATAAGTATCTTTAATTCTGAATCAGATGCATTAAATCATAAGAATATTATGGTTAAAAGAAGATTTAAAATTATATAGGCGGATCCAAACCGTAAGAACCTGTTTTGCGAAATTATAAAGATGCAATCGGAATGAAGGCTCGTGTCCTGAGTTTATGATGACTGGGCTAACAAGCCTTGGGTAAACTCGTTCCAGGTTTGCTAAATCACCTTTATTCTTTCATATCTACAGACAGAATTTAAACTTTTATTAAAATATCTAAATTTTTCCGTTGAACAAATTGTAAGTAAATACGTTTTTTGATATAAACAAGTTTGATACCGAGTGCGATCAAATTAATTATGGCAATTTTTATTTTGTTTTTACTTAATAGAAATAGAAAAATACATATTATTTTGTATGAGGAATAAAATGTCCACTACTGTTTTAAAAAATAATTCACAGCATACTATTGAGAATAATTTTGATTTAGATGTTAATGTAATTGATTTAAACATTGTTAAATCTATTGAAGAAAAATTAGTTGAAATATTTAATGAAGATAAAAAACTGGATAAACCGGTTTTTCTTTTTATTAATAAAGGATTTGCTGCAAAGCTTGCTTATTTTCTTTCAGGGCATATTAAAAGATCTGTTGCAATAGGAATAGCGGGTGAAACTGCAAGTGGTAAATCTACATTTACATTTGATACACTTGAAACTATCATTGAATTTCAAAATAAATTTAATTATGAAGAAATAGTTACAAGAATTAATACAGATGATTATTATTATGATCGTTCAGAAGAAGTTATTAAAGCCGGCAGTTTTGCTGAATTTGCTCAAAATTATGATCTGGACATTCCTGCCGCATTTGAACTTGATTTATTAAAAACTCATGTAGAACAGCTTGTTCTTGGAAAAGAAGTATGGCTCCCTAAATATGATATGAGCGGAACTGCAATAAGATATAATAATCATTCACTTGCTAAACCCAATAAAATAATATTATCTGAAGGATTATTCAATCTTTCGGATGGAATTAACGATGTTTTTGATTTTTGCATTTATGTTGATGTTGAACAGGAGGAGCAGAAAGAGCGTTTTTATAAGCGTGCTGCTCAAAGAGGTCTGGGCAATGCAGCTAAACAGGTTTATAATAATGCCGTTTCTAAAGCAGAAATTTATGTTAAACCGACTTCAAAAAATGCTGATATTGTTATTAGCGGAATGGCAGATAGAGAAGAATATAAAAAAGTTGTAAATAAACTTCTTGAAATAGTTGCCTCAATACAGAAAACTAAAATTCATTAATACCGGTAATTTATTAAATAACTAAACAGTTCCGATATCAAAGAGGAAATAATGAATATTACTGTTTTTTTTGGTACATTTAATCCGATTCATACGGCTCATTTAATAATTGCTGAAACCGTCAGATCTGAACTTGGACTGGAAAAAATATTATTTATACCTGCATACTTACCGCCACATAGAAATACCTCTCTTGCACTCCCTGAACACAGGCTTAATATGGTTAAACTTGCAATTAAGGATAATCAGTATTTTGATATATCTGATATAGAATACAGGAATAAAGGTAAATCTTATTCTTATTTAACTATCAAAAAACTATATGAACTTAATCCTGATTTGACTGAAAAAATTAATTTTATAATAGGTACTGATGCATTTAAACTTATTGACACCTGGCATGAAGCAGAAAAATTAGCAAAACTTGTCAATTTTATCATTATTAAAAGAGCTGAATCACTGGATATTGACGAACTATTCAGTTATATAAAATTAAAAGATTTCAATTATAAAATTTTAAAAACTCCTTTTATTGAGATATCTTCTACTTATATAAGAAGTAATATTGATAAAAATAAATCAATAAAATATCTGGTACCTGATTGCGTTGAAAAATATATAGTAGAAAATAATCTTTATCTTTGTAATAAATAATTCTATTATAATAATGGATTTAAAAAGGTTAATAAATGGTATTAAATATAAAAGAATGGCTAAAAAATAAAGTTAGTGAGGAAAGATATCATCATCTTCTTGGTTCAGAAACAGCTGCTATAGAATTAGCAGAAAGGTTTGGTATTAATCCAGACAGAGCTGCGCTGGCTGCTCTCGTTCATGATTGTGCAAAATCCATTCCTGAAGAAGAATTAATAAAAATAATTAATGAAAATAATATAGATGTTTCTGAAATGGAAATAAAAAGCCGTAAGCCTTTACATTCTCCTGTTAGTTCTTTTATGGCAAAAAAAGAACTTGGAATAAATGATCAGGAAATACTTGATGCAATAAGATATCACACAATAGGCAGAGTAAATATGACTTTACTTGAAAAAATAGTATTTCTTGCTGATAAAATTGAGATTAATACCAGAAACAAAGAATTCAGGACAAAAGTTTACAAGATTCTTGAAGAAACAAACAACATTGATCAGGCATTGTTAATTTGCTTTGATTATACACTAAGAAGCCTTTTAGACAGAAAACTTATAATCGATCCTGAAACTATAAACGTTTGGAATAATTTAATTGATAATCTAAACAAATAGTCTGATTATATGAGTTACTTATTATTATACATATAATATATTATTTATGTAACGTAAGTGGTATTTTTCTTAAAATAATGATAGGATAAAATTATTAATTTGGAAAAAAGTATTTTCCCCTTAAATACTGGGTATAGAATTTAAAAATTTAATCAGGTATTTATTATTGGAAAAAACAGGAACTTATTTTATAATTAAATCTAAATAGGCAATAAGTGTTTCATATTCCAAGTTATATAGTAATTACTTAGTCTAAGGAGCGAATTGTGGAGCTGGATCAATATCTTGGGTTATTTATCGATGAATCGAAAGAAAATCTGCAAAAACTTAATGAAAGTTTGCTAAAGCTTGAATCAAGTCCTGAAGATTTAGAAATCTTAAATGATATATTTCGCGTAGCGCATACTTTAAAAGGTATGTCAAAAACAATGGGCTTCAATAATGTTGGTGATCTTACTCACAACATGGAAAATGTTCTGGATCCGCTTCGAAGCGGTTCCGTAAAGACAAATGATAAAATTATCAGTGTTTTATTTAAATGTCTTGATAAGCTTGAAGAACTTATTAAGAATATTATAGATGGAATATATGAAGATAAAGATTCTGCAATAGTTGACCTTGTTTCAGAATTAAAAAATTCACTAATTAGCACAGATGAACAAAGTAGTGTCGAAAAACCTACTAAGGGAGATATTTCATTTAATGAGTATGAACTAACTCTCATTGATAATGCAAAAGATCAAGGATTTAGGGCAGTAGAGGTACAGGTTACACTTGTTAACGGCTGTGTTTTACCGGGTGTGCGTGCGTACATGGTTGTAAAAGCATTAGAAGGTGAAGGAGAGCTAATTAAAACCCATCCAACTGTTGAAGAACTCGAAAATGGGGAATTTGAAAAATCATTCTTGCTTTATTTACTAACAACTAATGATAATGACCGCCTCTCTGAAATAATTGATAAAATTTCTGAGATAGAAAAAGTTAACGTATCTGATTTTGATGTTAACAATATGCAACAGGAATCTAAAGAAGAAGTTAAAAAAGAAATAAAAAAAGAAGAAGTAAAAGAAGAAGTTAAAAAAGTACTAGTAACCGAACGGGATGTTGAAGAAAGAACCCCTGAAGATACTTCCACCGTAACTGTAGTAGATTCAGTTGTTAAACAGCAAATGTCTGTAAAAAATGTACAACAAACAATCAGAGTTAATGCTAACAAAATGGATAAGCTAATGAATCTCGTTGGAGAACTTGTTATAAGCAGAACTCGTATTGTGCAATACTCTCATGAAGTAAGATCAGACGAATTAACCTGTCTTGTAGGACTAATGGGAGGTATTACTACTGATATTCAAGAAATAGTTATGAAACTCAGAATGGTGCCAATTGATCAGGTATTTAACAGATTTCCTCGTTTGGTCAGGGATATATCAAGAGAACTTAGTAAAGATATTAATCTAAAAATTACCGGCAAAGATACCGAAATAGACAGAGTTGTAGTTGATGAAATTGGAGATCCCCTCGTTCATTTAATTAGAAATTCTCTTGATCATGGATTAGAAACACCTGAAGAAAGAATTAAGGGTGGAAAATCATCAAAAGGAACTCTGGAACTTTTAGCCTTTAATGAAGGTGATAACATTCTAATAAAAGTCTGCGATGATGGCAAAGGTATGGATCCTGAAAAAATCAAAGCCCTTGCTGTCAAAAAAGGGATGATAACAGCTGAACAAGCAAAGAGTATGTCTGATAAGGACGCTTTAGACCTGATCTTTGCACCTGGATTTTCAACAGCAAAAGTCGCAACAGATTTATCCGGCCGTGGTGTTGGTATGGATGTTGTTAAATCAAAAGTTTCTTCACTTGGTGGTACAGTTGGTATTTTATCAAAAGTTGGAGAAGGTACAACTATAACTATTAGTCTTCCTTCTAATATGGCTATTCTTCAGGCTCTATTAATTAAAGTTGGTCATGAAACTTATGCAACTCCTTTAAACTACATAAGTGAAGTCATAGACGTTTCGACTGATCAGGTAAAACGTATTCAAAATAAAGAAGTAATTGTACTAAGAGGAAAAACATTACCTCTCGTAAGATTGAATAATCTCCTCGATGTTCCAAATTACGTTGAAGATGCTGAAAAGCCACTCACAGTTGTGGTTATTAAATCTCAGGGGAAATGTTCAGGTATAATTGTATCAGAACTTTTAGGGCAGCAGGAAGTTGTTATTAAACCGATAAGTAAAAGTTTGTGCTATGAAGATTATATATCCGGAGCAATTACTCTTGGAAATGGACAAGTAGCGTTAGTTCTTAATGTAAATGCTCTTATAGTTAATATGTGAGGAGTGATAATATGATAAACGAATTTTTAGAATCGGGACAAAAAGAAATACATTTAATTGTATTTAAACTTGGAACAGAAGAATATGCTGTTCCGATTACTAGTGTGCAAGAAATTATTATGCTTTTAATTCCTACCAGAATCCCTAAGGCACCTACTTTTGTTGAAGGTGTTATAAACCTTAGAGGACATATTATTCCTATTATTGATGGAAGAAAAAAGTTTCAGCTTGAAGTAACAGCAAGTACCAACGAATCTAGAATCATGATTATCGAGCTTGAAAATGAAACAATAGGATTAATTGTTGATGCGGTTTCAGAAGTTATTCATCTTGGTACAGAAGATATTGAACCACCACCAATAGATATGGATGACTCAGACTTTTTATGGGGCGTAGGTAAATTCCAGGAACGATTACTTATTCTTGTGGATCCACAAAAATTTCTTAACTTTAATGAAACAAAAGATTTAAAAAGTCTTTCAAAAGTTTCAGAAATACTTAAACAAGCAAAAGAATTAAATCAACCAGAAGTAAAAACAGTAAAGTAAATTGAGAGTAAATTTTAATGGTTCACGATATTAAAGTAGTTCTAGAGAAAATTGATAAACTACCTGAATTGTTTCATATAGCAGTACGGGTAGCAAAAATGTTAGATGATCTTAATATAAATGTTAATCAGTTATCTAAAGTTATTTCTCTTGATCAGGCTTTAACTACTCAATTATTAAAATTATGTAATTCGGCTCAATACGGTTTTTCCAGAAAGATTGTTACTGTAAATGATGCTGTGGCTAAACTTGGCTTTAAAACAATTAAAAGCCTGGTTTTTGTTGCAATTTCTCATGGAATATTAAATAGTGCAGTAAAAGGATATGATCTGGGTAAAGGTGAATTGTGGAAAAATTCTATTAGCTGCGCAGTATATTCGCGGTATCTTGCTAAAATTACTAATTATAAAGATCCTGAAACAGCATTTACTGCTGGTTTGCTTAGAGATATTGGGAAATTGATGATTCATGAATATGTAGGAATTAATTATAATGACATATTAAATAAGATTAATTCCGAAGGAATCTCTTTTTCAAGTGCAGAAGAGCATATAATTGGGTTTAATCACTGTCAAATAGGTTCTGCGGTAGCTACTAAATGGAATTTCCCACCTATCTTAGTTGATACAATAAAGTACCATCATAATTTTGATGATGCTATTAACAATGGTTGTGAAGATGTTAAACTTTTATCTATTGTTCATATAGCTGATACCATAACTATGATGCTAGGTAATGGAATGGGAAATGATGGTATGATGTACAATATAGATCTTAAATCCTTAAAATATTTGGATATTTCTCAGCAATCAACTTGCATTGAAAATTTGATTTCTGAGATGGTAGAGTTAAATACTGAAATAGATGAGATGATAGGAATTGCAAATGGTGAACAGAAAAATAACAAAATATGATCTCGACATACTAGGTGAAGTTGGGAATATTGGGGCAGGAAATGCTGCTACTGCACTATCTCAAATATTAAATAAAAAAGTTTTATTAAATATTCCAATGGTCAAACTTTGCAAGCTTAATGAAATAGCAGATATATTAGGCGGGCCAGAGGAAATTCGTACAGCTGTCTTCTTTGGTATTAATCAAGCCCTTAACGGATATATCCTGTTTATGATTACGGATGATGATGCGGCCAAGATAAAAAGAGCTGTAGCCGGTGATTATGAAATCGATCCAAATTCAGTTGTGTCTGAAATAGCTAATATTATATCTGGTGCTTATGTCGGATCATTAGCTACAATGATAAACAATACAATTGATATTACGCCACCTGAAGTTTGTCAGGATATGGTTGGATCTTTAATAGATGCACTAATAGCTAATGTTTGCAGTGTAGCTGATAAAACAGTAATTATCGGTACTAATCTTGTTATTAATGAAGAGGAAATTTCAGGTTTTTATGTTCTATTACTTGAAAAAGAATCATTAGATAGCATGTTAGATTATTTTTATTCGATTAGTAAAATGTAGAGATATATGAATAATATAAATGTTGGAATGGGTGAATTACATGTATCAAAATCCTCGAGCACAGTATTAGTGGCTCCAGGGCTTGGATCATGTATTGGATTAATAATGTATGATTACATGAATAGAATTGGAGGGATGGTACACGTTGTTTTACCAGACAGCAGTAATGCTAACAAATCGCCCAATTCGTTACCGGGGAAGTATGCAGATACAGCCATTCCCTCACTTTTAGAGAATTTAGTAAAAATTGGTGCTTCAAGAAGCAGTATTATTGTAAAGATAGCAGGCGGTGCTCAGATGTTTAGTCTTGAAAAAGGTGGTAATGTATTAAATATAGGTATGAGAAATACTATTGCTGTTAAGGCTGCTCTTGCAAAAGAGAATCTGATAATTAAAGCTTGCGATACAGGAGGAAATAAAGGAAGAACATGTAAACTTGAAATTTCTACAGGAAAAGTATATGTTAGATCAATAGGTCAGCAGGAAGTTGAGCTTTAGGAGGATATATGTCAAAAGTTCTTATAGTAGATGATGCTGCTTTTATGCGAATGATGTTAAAAGACATCTTAACAAAAAATGGGTTTGAAGTAGTTGGAGAAGCTGCTAATGGTAATGAAGCTGTTGAGAAATACAGTCAGCTTTCACCAGATCTTGTAACAATGGATATCACCATGCCTCTGTGTGACGGCATTGCTGCTTTAAAACAGATTGTTGGTAAAGATCCCGCAGCAAAAGTCATTATGTGTTCCGCAATGGGACAACAGGCAATGGTAATTGAATCTATTCAAGCTGGTGCAAAAGATTTCATTGTTAAACCATTCCAACCACCAAGGGTTCTAGAATCCATCAAAAAAGTTCTAGGATAATAATTAGAGAGTTACTTCTCTTTTATTAACTCCTGGGAGGAACAATTTGTTTATTAAAAAAAATAAATATTTACTTTATTTGGTTCTTTTCCTTTTTGCATTGCAGATAGTACCTTGCTGCAGTGAAGCTTTTGCAATAGAAAAACAAGCGAATATTGCATCTAGAAAGCAAATATCAACAGCACCAGCAACCAAACAGGAATTAAAAGTTTTAAACAAGAAAAAATTATACAAACGTTATTATAAAAAACAACGGCCAAAATATACTTCACAGATAAATCCTTCTATGCAGTCAGGGCTAAATAATAAAGTTAAAGATAAAAAAATTGATAAACTACCTACTATCATTAGTGAACAAAAAGAATTAAATTTAAAAGATTTTCCAGGTAAAAAATACTCGTCAGAAAATATGCAAAAATATAAGCCTGATAATGGATTTAACTTTTTATCGGTATTATCATCATTGTTTTTTGTAATTCTTCTGGTTATTATTTTTGGCTGGTTTTATAGTAAACTCAGAAATGTAGATCCTGCATCATTATTAGCCGGAAAATTTTCTGATAAAAGTCCAAACAGATTTAATATTATATCAACGGCAACTCTCGGGCAGGGAAAAAATATTCATCTCGTTGAAATTAATGGTAAGCACCTTGTAATTGGCAGCACAATAAATAACATTAGTCTTTTGACAGAACTTAACTCCTATAATAAAACTATAACTGAAAAAAATACATATTCAGATTCCTCCGATAATTCAGATGAAAATGATGATGATTTTATAGAGCCTTCAAACTATACTGATATTTATAAGGAGTATCTAAAAGATAAAGATTCAAAAGAATAACATTGATTTATAAAAATTAATAACTAATATATTAATAACGGTTTATGCAGTGTATGAAATGGCATAAATTTTGTTTATATACAAGGCAATAAAGGTTTGAACCGGATTGTTTTTTATAAAATTCTTATAATTGTTAAGTTAACACTTTTTAAATCATACAATTACAGCATGAATTTTATAAAAAGATCTATAATACTATTATATATGGGGTGAGTTAGTAATTGGAAAGACGTGTATGAGAAAGAAAATTAAGGTTGGGAATAAGTTTATCGGTGATGGCGAATCTTGTTTTGTAATTGGGGAAATAGGTATCAATCACAACGGAAGCTTGGACATTGCAAAAAAACTGATTGACATTGCTATTGCAAGTGGATGCGATGCTGTTAAATTTCAAAAACGAACTGTTGAAATTGTTTATACACAGACAGAATTGGAAGCATTCAGAATTAACCCTTTTGGTGAAACTAACGGGGATTTAAAAAGAGCCTTAGAACTTAATTATGAAGATTACATAGAAATTGATAAATACTGCAAACGAAATGGAGTAATTTGGTTTGCTTCTTGCTGGGATGAAGAAGCAGTTGATTTTATTGATCGCTTTAACCCTCCCTGCTATAAAATAGCATCAGCAAGTTTGACTGATGATAATCTTCTTATGTATACAAAAGCAAAAGGCAAGCCTATATTGCTTTCTACAGGCATGAGCTGTCAGGAAGAAATTGACCATGCTATTGAAATTCTCGGAGATGATATAGTTTTATATCACTGCACATCTACCTATCCAACAGAATCTCATGAAGCAAATTTATCAGTAATAACAAGATACAGAGAAAAATATAATTTCCCAATCGGATATAGCGGTCATGAAAGAGGATTAGCACCTACAACATTGGCAGTTGCTCTCGGAGCAGCTTCGGTTGAAAGACATATAACTCTGGATAGAACAATGTGGGGTAGTGATCAGGCAGCAAGTCTTGAACCGGAAGGTTTATTCAGGCTTTTAAGAGATATTCGCCAGGTTTCAAAATGGATGGGCAATGGGCAAAAAGTTGTTTATGACAGTGAAATACCAATAATTAAGAAGTTGAGGAGAGTTAAAAGTTCTACCAATGCTGGATAATATGAATAAGATCAAGTTAATAGCTACAGATTTTGATGGAATAGTTACAGATGGGTTTGTTTATTTTTCATCTGAATATTCAGGAGAGCTTAAAAAAGTCAGCTTTAAAGACATAATGGGTATGTCGCTGGCCGTAAAAAACGGCTATAAAATTGCGATAATATCAGGAGAAAAGAATAGCATTATAGATAAAATAGCTGATAAATTTAAACTTGAAGATGTTCACCAGGGAATAAAAGATAAACTTGCAGTACTTTTGTCAATTTCAGAAAAATATAAACTTTCGCTTGATCAGATTTGTTATCTTGGAGATGATATAAACGATATTTCTACATTAGAAAAAGTTGGGTTTGCTGTAACTGTTCCAGATAGCAATTATAAAGTAAAAAATATACCAAATATATATATTACAAAAGCAAATGCCGGAAATGGCGCTTTTAGAGAAATAATAGATTTATTACTAGATTAACTGGAAGGGTTATTGCAATGTTTCAAAAAAATATATCAGCCATCAAATCAAAGAATCCTGAATTAGCTGCAAAATTAGAAAATATTAGCATCGATAAAATTAAAGATATAGAGGTTTTAGAAGCAGAAACTAAAGATTTGTTGATAAGCTATAGAAACACTATGTTACATAGTGCAATAGACCCTGTTAGAGAAGCTAAAGCTATATGGAACAGAACAATAACAAGAGATCCTGTAAAAAATGACATTATAGTTGTTTTTGGACTTGGAATGGGATATTTATTCAAAAGATCATTTATTAACTCTAAATCCAAAATATTTCTATTTGAACCTTTTCCTGAAGTTTTAAGATTTATTCTTGAATATGTCGATTTATCAGCTGAATTTAGCCAGGATAGAATTTATGTTACAGACAATATTCAGGATATTATTTCAAAAATTGAATCAGTATATCTATCAGGTGACAGAGTTGAATTTTTATTTTTAAATTCGTATGTGGCTCTTGCAAAAGATGTTCTATCCGAATTAGTTGATAAGACTTTAAATGTTTGTAGTTCAAAAATATCAGATCAGAATACAATTTTTACTCAATGCGGATATTGGACTAAGAATTCAATATTGAATATGTCAGATCTTAAAGAGTCAAGGCCAGCGGGCTTTTATGAAGGTTCTTTTAGTAAAAAACCTTGTTTGTTGATCTCTGCCGGTCCATCCCTAAAAGCTAATCTGGAAAAAATAAGAGAATTTAAGGACAAATTTGTTACTATAGCTTTAGCTCCTGCATACAAGGTTCTTGTGGATGCAGGAATAATCCCGGATTTTGTAGCTTTTGCCGATCCTATAAATTTTCCTAATTTTGTAAAAGGAACTGAAGAAATACTTGAAAATATTAATATTGTAATGGGTACGAGAGCTGATAACAGTATATTAAATTATAAAACTGCTTCAAGGATACTATATTTTAGCGATATTGATCCAATTGCAACACACTTTCAAAGTAATATTAGTGATAATGTTGGGCTTTATAAGTCAGGTGGTACTGTATCCATTATGAGTTATTATTTCGCAAAAGCCCTTGGTTGTGATCCTGTTATCTGTGCGGGTCTAGATCTGGCATTTATTGATAATAAGACTTATGCAGATGGCAGAGAGCTTGAAGTATCTCCTGATGGTAAAATAAATGCAATCTGTCCAGATTCAGTCAATGACACATTTAATAAAAATTTAACTTATGTAAAAGATCGTAACGGTCAAATGATACCTTCCAGAGATGATTATGCACTCTTCATAAGACAATTTGAGGATATACTTGAAAAAGAAATAAATCCAAGAATTATAAATACTTCTACTTCGGGTGCTTATATTAAGGGAATGGAATATATGGAATTTGAGCAGGTAATTGACTCCCTTGATTTAAGTACTATTAATACCAATCAAATTCTAACCGATATTTACAAAAAAACAGATAATAACTGGGGAAAAGCTTCTAATACTGCATTACAGGAATTAATCATTCAAAACGAAAAAATTAAGCGAGTTGATAGTAACTGCAAAATTATAATTACAGAGTTACAGGATATTCTTGGTTTTATTGAAAATAAAGAGAGAACTCAAGAAGCACTCAACAGACTTGATAATATTAAGAGTGAATTTATTTCACTTAGGAATACTATTATAGATAATCCGTATATTTCAACCTATATGCAACCTTTTATATGGACATACAGTCAGACATATAAACTATCTCCTATTCCTGATGTTGAAGAAATAATTTTTAATATGAATCTGGAACTTAATTTCTTTAAACAATCAGCTGTGGCAACAGAAGAAATTCTGCATTGGATGGATCAGGTTTTACAAAAAAATAAGTCTGAATTAACGCCACTCAGCTAAAAAAATATAAATTAAAAAAATTTTATATTATAAATTTCAAGATTGAACCACAAATTTTTTTAATTCACTCTGAAATAATGACTGACATATAAGAAATAATCCTCTGACAACCCTACAATGGGGAACAAAAAATTTGCTGTATTTACTGCTCATAACTGGCTCTAAGAAGCTTTTGCAAGTCTGTCTTTTATATTTTTATCAACAGTAGCTAAAGCCTGACCGCCTACAAACTGTTCAAGAGCTGCCCTTGAACTTAACACTTCCTGTCTTGCTTTATACTGATTGTCAATAGCTTCTCTATAAAATACATCTGCGATAGAAATTATTTCAGGAGTTGATTGTTGAGCTTCCTGATAATACTTGTAACGATTTTTAAGGACTGTATCAGCCATTTCCAATCTTTCGCAGGAATTTATATAATTGTAGTAAAGATTAACAAGATTTTGCTGAAGAATATCGATCTCCTGTGCCAGTAAAACAAGATCAGTATCAGTTACTCTGGATAAGTGTGTATTAAGCGCACTATTATCTGATAATAGAGAACTTAACATGCCGCCGCCAATAATTGCGCTTCCTCCTGTAAGAGGATCAGGAGCTCCTGCACCTATAAGAGGCGCAACACTAGCCAGAGGAGTTAAAATTCTTTTGACAACACCTTTCTTTTCCTGTTCTCCATTAGGATTTGAAAGTTTTAATATAGCAAATCTAATTGTTTCACTTCTTTCTACAGCAGCTTCCCAAAGAATTTTTAAATCAGGAAGAAATTCAGATTTTTCATCATTTAAATCAGCTTTTAGTTCTTCAGCAATTTTTTTCATATCCAGTTCTGCATAAGTCTGATCTTTCTTCTTATTTTTTTTAATAACTTTTTCTTCAACTATACTGGGTTGCTCTACCTCAACCTTTGTTTCAATCAGGTTATCGGCGCCAACTCTAGGCAGAATCGTCATAGGGGTGTTTTCTACAGACATACAGGTTTTACCGATACAGAAAATTAATATCATGGAGCAAATTATCAGTTTATTAATTTTCTTCATCGCTAACTTCCTTATTACTGTCTTCAGTTACTAACTTATTATCTTCGGTTGCTGGCTTATTTTCCAACTTTACCGAATTATTGATATCAACGCCCTTGTAATTAAGGCTTGTTATCTGAGTCAAAGTTAATTTATCAACAGCATCAGTTCCTGCCAATCTTTCTAATTCGAGTCTATTATGCTTTATTTGCTGTTTAATCCTTAACTCATTAATCAAGTCTTTATCATATAAAGATGAAGAAGCTATAATAGAAAGCTGATTACCTGTTTTTAAAGCTTCAGAATAATTTTTATTCTGGAGTAAAAGATTTTGTCTGCACACTTTTAATGCTTCAATAGAACTTTTATAGTCATAATAATTTTTTATAAGCTTATCCTGTAAGGATTCTACTAAACTTGCAAGCTGAATTAATTCTGTATCAGTTAATGGCATCTCTTTGGGGAAAGCTTTAGAATTAACAACTCTGCTTGCAAGGCTACCGCCTGCCATAGTAGCTGAACTTGTAATGCTGTCAGCCCCAAAAAAGTTTGGCAGGATTGATACTCCATTTATTAATGCTGAAACACTTTTCGCCATAAGTGAGGAATGTATTCGTCTTTGTTCTGCCGGCATTGCAAGTTTTTTTAGAGCAAATTTAATTACTGCATTTCTTGCAACAGTTGATTCCCAAAGAATCGTAATATCATCTATATCCATTTTTTTCTGGATTTCAAATGCATGCTGAATTTTTTCCTGATCTGAAACAAATATTTCATTATCAATTGTTTTTGGAGGTTCACTTACCTTTATAGCTGGTTTTTCAGCATTATTTATATCAAGATCTATATTGGTTATATCTTTAGTTTTCTTAATATCAACAGGCTTTGAATCTGTTTCCACCTTTGATTCTTTAGCATTTATAATTGCCTTATCTTCAGCACTAAAAACGCTTGTAGATGCAAAAAAAATTGTGCTAACAGATATAAGGACAATTGCACAGGTAATGAAAAATGCGTAAGAATTTTTTATTACGTCCTTTATTAAATATGCCTTAAATATTTTCATAAATAAATTATTTCCAAGGATAAATAAATTCAGATTTTACTCAAAAATTGGTGTTATCTAGTTATATTAAACAATAAATAAAGTATTACTGATGACATTATATAAAGAGGCGACAGGTATATATTTATCACACTAACAACCATGTTGTACTCTTAAAAGATCTCAATGTAGAGTGATCTCTTTAATATGTTATAACACATAAAAAAATCACTGAATATAGAATTGCAGAGAATTAGCCCAACCGGGTAACATATATCCATAAGTGTGCAAAAAAATAAAGCTACCTTGTTATACAAGGTAGCAGATGGGTAATTTTGGGAGGAGATTTGTGGGGTGTTTAACTGATCCCATGTATTTAAAGATAGAACATATAAAAAATTTCCTATTTCTTTGTAAATATTAAGTTATTGTTACAAATTTGACTTTATAATCAAAAGAATTGCTATTGATAATAACTAATAGCAATTCTTTTGATTAATTATAATAATTTATACCTTACATTTCTTTAAGAGGGGATAGCCCATTTCTTCTCTTTGCTCAACATATAGTTTTGCAACACTTTCAGCCATTCTTCTGATTCTGTTTATATAATTTGTTCTTTCATCCTTACTGATAACACCTCTGGCATCCAGAAGATTAAAAGAATGGGAACATTTAAGTACATAATCATATGCAGGAAGCACCAGTCCTGCCTCAAGAATGTTGTTTACTTCCTTGCTGTAGAGGTCAAATAACTGGAATAATATTTCAGAAGTTGATATTTCAAAATTATATTTTGACTGCTCAACTTCGTTCTGATGATAGATATCACCATATTTTAAAGTATCATTCCACTGGATATCAAAAACACTGTCGACATTTTGAAGATACATACAGATACGTTCAAGTCCGTAAGTCAGTTCGAGTGCAACCGGTTTAACGTCAATACCGCCTGCCTGCTGGAAGTATGTAAACTGAGTAACTTCCATTCCGTCAAGCCAGACTTCCCAGCCCACGCCCCATGCTCCAAGAGTCGGAGATTCCCAGTTATCTTCTACAAATCTTACATCATGAGCATTTAGATCAATCCCTATAGCTTCAAGGCTTCTCAAATAAATATCCTGCGCATCTGGGGGAGAAGGTTTTAAAATTACCTGATACTGAAAATAATGCTGAAGACGATTCGGATTTTCTCCATACCTACCGTCTGATGGTCTTCTACATGGTTCTATCATTGCAGCATTCCATGGCTCCGGGCCTAATACACGTAAAAAAGTTGCCGGGTTCATTGTACTGGCACCTTTTTCTGTATCATAAGGCTGCTGAATAATACAACCGTTATTTGACCAATATTCATTAAGCTTAAATATTAATTCCTGAAAAGTTAAAGCCACTTATATATCCTTCCTGTGTAAATTATTTACTCATTGTTAAATATACTTTTAATTTGACAATCTAAAAGTATTTTATAATAACAATCGCTAATTCTCAAATTTTGGATTTACTATACCTATAAAAAGCAATATGCTCTCTTAATTTCTTAGAGAGCATATTGCTTTTTATCCTACTAATTTTCGGAATCAACATGAGATATATCCTAGCATCTTACATTAAGCTGACTTCCATTATTGTTAGTATCAAACAGACTTTTCTGCATTGAGATTTGTTTAGTTATTCTAGAAATTTGTTCCTCTATATCATCTTTTGAAAATTCATTACTTGAGTTTGTAAATGCTCCAAACAGACTGTTTATCGGCCCCTTTAAATCGAGATTTTCTTTTTCTATTGATTTAGTTTCAACAAATTCAACACTTGAAGGTTTTACGAAAATATTCTGTTTATTTACAAGATTGTCCACAACCATATCCTTATCTAAATTATCATCGTATTAATCAAATCGACAATATTTCATTAAAACTTTAATAATTTTGATTCAAATGTAAAGAAAGTTTAGAAAAATTTACATAACAGAGTTGGAAATGAAAATAAAAGTAGAAACAGGAACTTACAATTAGATTTAAAAGTTCAACGCTGCTGCTTTTTTTATTGTAACCAAGTGTTGCAATTTATTTTAGAATTTTGCTTTTATTGTCAACAAAATTTATTTTTAGACTTTAAATCTTATATACAGTAATAAATATAATTTTAATGGAGACCGCTGCATAACTATAATTTTTGTTAAAAAGTAAAGATTGCGGTCGACCCTTGTAAAAGCGGAAGCCGTGCAGAGTATGCGAAGCGGGAGCGTTAAAAGTGAAACGATGAGTTTTACTTTTAAAAGCTCATTCCAGGCTTTGCCCGGTCGTAACGGCTGCAGGCTAGATATGACAAAGAAGCGATATTTTGGTAATTATGCATCAGTCTTAATAGGAATATAAAATGATACAAAATTTGAGAGGGCTTAATAGTAATATATCTTGTGAAGATATAGCATTTGGAAGTCGGAGAGAAGATAACAATTTAGTTCTGGGATTGACAAAAGACAAAGGTTCAATAATTCCGGTTAAAGAGAGGCAAATAAAACAGGCCTTACAAAAGTTATCTGAAGATGGAAGCTCTCAAAATATAAATTTTTTATTATCAGTAGCTCAAAATTTAACATACGGTTATTCAGGAAATTCTCCGCTTGGCAAGTTTTTGGATGGAAATTCAAATATTGCTGACAAAACCGTAAAACAAAATACAGAGTGGGACAAACTATTACAACTATCAATTGAATCAGCCATTCAAAAAAATAATTCAGTAGAAAAAACTGCATTTGAAAAGAAATTAGCAGAAATATTTCCAAATAATCAAACGAAGCAGCAGAAAAGATTATTGTGGATTAGTGCTAATTCTGACAATCAGACATTTCTTAAGCAAGCTGAATTAATCAACTTAAGAAACAATTTATTAAACTCGAATGAATTAAATAAAGTCACAGAGGGTCTGTCAAAAAAAGAAATTGAAGATCTGACAAGAGATACATTATCAGCTAAAAGAAATATTGATTATTTTCTTGCATTGTCAGAATATTCTGTTTCTGAAAAAATTGAGATATTAAAGATGTTTTCACACTTTATGAGTGATGAATACAAGATTAATGAACAGTTAAAAGATAAAAAAGTAAAAGTTCTTTCTGAAATAGTCAACGACATTATTATCAAAAATCCCGAACAGAATATGCTGACTATTAAAAATGTTGACCAGAGAAAACATGGAATGTGTGCAGCTATTTCAATTTGTAGAAAAGCTCTGGCTTACGAAGATAAAGTTAATTATGTAAAAACCTTGCTTTCTGAACTCGACAATAATCCCGAAATGGAAGTATTTGACATTACTGATCTTGCTAATCAGTCGAAAATTCCTGTAAGTAAGATTCATATAGATTTTGATACAGCAATAAAAGAAGGTTACCGAATTATTGATGCTTCAGCATTACAATGGATGCATATATCCGGTACAATTGGCAATGGGGAAATGGCTGTAGAAAAATATGTTGCTTTTAATAAGAACGATTATGGAATTTTTACTGATACCAAATGGTATAATGATCTGCCGCAAGAACATGTGCATGAACATAATTATCTGAGAACTTTAATAAAAGCAAGAGAAGACCAGCAAAGAATAGAAGAAAGAATGATTCGCGATAAGCTTTTTCTTGAAGAGTTCAGACAAAATAAAACTAAGTATATAGAATTAATTGGCAGCGCTTATAGTAAAACTGAAGATGTTTTAAAAAATATATTACCGGGTGAAGACGAGAAAAAAATAAAATCTCTGGCTGATAAATTATTGAATATTGAAAAGTTAGACAATGATAAATTTAAGGTTAATCCAAAAGATGAAATACCTCTTAAAAAGTTAAAAATTATAAAGTTAATAAAATCCGAATCAGACTGTGTTAAAAATGAAGATATTTATGCTGCTGTTGATAAAATTTATCAGGCATATTTAACATTTCAAGATATAACATCTGAACAGGAAAGAGCCGGGAAAATATTTTCACCTTCTGTCAGGGCCAGCCATTACAAGGATCTTTTTATATTAGAGGCAAATAAACGCATATGCAACGAAACAATGCTAGACAATCCTGATGTAATTGAAGGTTATTCCAGACTTTTTAATATACCTGATAAACAAACATTACTGTCAGATCATATTAGCAGGCTTATGGAAAATGCTAAAAACAGTAATCAGGATAAAAGTGTTTTAGAAAATCTTGAAAAATTAAATCAGGAAATTCATCACGATCTCCCGAAACAAATAGATTTGATTATGTCAAAAATGAGTGGCGGTAATAGAAAAAATGGCTTAGCCAATATGATCAACCAGATAACAAATGTTATTGACGGTGGTGATAAAAAACAAATTTCTTATTATTTCAAACTTTTTAAAATTGCGCCTGATAAAAAGGCTTTAGAAGCCGAACTAAAGAAACTTTCCGAAGAATTGAACACTGAAATTTCAGAAAAACGTCTGGCTGAAATTTCTGATAAAGTTGGCTATAAAGATCAGATAGCAATAGTAAGAGACCATTACAGAATAATTACTGCTGCTTTTGAGAAAGGCATTCCTGCAAATATGTTCAATATTATTGCAGAGCATCTCGGAGTTCCCCCCGACCAATTCTCAGTATACGATGGTTTTAAAGCATTAGAAAAGTATCTGGATCAAATAAGCCTTCGCTATGATGAGATTGCAGATATAACTAAAATGCCTTCAGCTAAGGATCGAATTTTAAAGAAATTAGAAGAAAAAGGCGAGATTTTACCCAGAAATACTTTAGATAATATGCAAGCTAAATTTGATGCAATATCAGAGTATGAAAGACAAAAAGATATAGCTAAAAGAGAAGGTAAAAAATTAACTAATCCGGATATTTACAAATTTAATGATGTACAAATTCAGCAGTTTAAAAGGATAAAAGCTAATTTTTCAAAAACAAGAAGAGATACTGAGAGAGAATATAAACTTTTAAATAAAAAACTTGCTTCTCCTTTGGAAAAATTATATGAAGAAATAGGAAGGCAAAAAGGTCACTTTTGGCTGGCAGAAGAAGGTCATTCAGGATTGTTTACAAGCGAACAGATTCGTATTTTTGAACAGATGACAGGAAAGCCTCATTATGCTGAACCCGATATTTCTAAAACTATCGAGCATATTAAGAAAACAGGACGTAGTGGTATTAGCGCTACCAATGTTGCTTATGACGAATATTCGGGACATGCTCAATATATTGCAGATGTTAAAGACGTAGAAGTACTTAATCCTGATACCGGAAAAATCGAGCAGAGAGAAGTCCTCTGGCATGATAACAGCTGGGGTCCCGTTGAAAGAGATAAAGTCTGGAAAGATTTTCTTGATAATGAAAAAACCAGTTATGGAAAAAATTATGGAGGTGAACAAGGTTTTCTGCTGGATTCGGAATATAAAGTAGGTACTCTTGTTGAAGACTTTTTGACTAAATTTGGAACTCATAAAGCGGTAATTCCTGACAATAAAAAATTAAAGAAATTAAATGACGGTGCTGGTGAAAGATTTCCAATATTCAGAGTAGCATTATTAGATGGTCATGATTTCAAATTATTTGTTAACTCTATGAGTCTCATAGATAAAATTAATGATTATCGGAATAATAGAACTCAGATAAATAAGTTTGTTACTCAAATCAAAAAACATGGCAGTGATAAAATTAATACAAAAAAATTAGAAAGCATGGAAGATTATGCCTCTGTAACAGAAGAGAAATTAGCACTGTTAATAACAGGTGATTCAACAAAAAAAGGAATAGAATCGCTGGAAGATTTTAATAAATTACCTGAGAATCATAAACTCAAATTATTACTGAGAAAAATTTCCCTAATTGACAGCAACTTCGGTCATTTATATTTTGATGCAATATCATCAGCAAATAGTCATCATGAAATTGATTCCATAGAAAAAAACATAATAAATTACGCAAAATCATATTTAATTGATGAGATAAATGAATTTGATTTTGATTTTAATTCTATTAAGTCTGCTGATGACCTTCGGAATTTATCTCCAGTATCTGGGGAGATAATTACATTGATAGACAAGAAATTTAATCCTGCTAACGACAAAGAAATGTTAGAACACTTCAAAAATATAAAAAATATGGATCAAAAAAGTCTAAAAAAACTGATAAATGATTCAACCACGGATGAATTGAACTTAAAATTTACTGATCCGTATTCTATAGTTCAAAAAATTAGAGCAGAACAGTACCATGCCAGAAAAAGTCTGCATAAAGCAGTTTTGTATGACACTATTTTTAACAAATTTGAGCTTGGATCTACCAAAGGAGACTTCTCTGAATTAGAGCTATTATACAGAAATTTTTATATTACTCTGTCTAATCTTGATACAAAATCATTAAATCAATATAAAACAACAATATTTGATAAATACCAGGTAAGACCTGCTTTTCCTCAGATAAATCTTGCTACAAAACAAGACATTCAAAATGCAATTAAGACATGTCTTGATGCGGTTCAAGAAGGTGTAACAACAATTAACAGCCTGAATAATAAACTTGAAATCTACGATTTGTATGACAAAATAGATAAAATTAAAGTGTCCGACCAAACAACAATAGAAGATATTAATATTAACATCAGACCTATATTAAATGAGTTAAAATCCAGGTTCAAAGATGATGATGTTTTTTCAGCCCTTAATAAAAAAATCCAAATATTACTTAACTCTATTGATAAATTAAATCCAGGGGAAAAACTTGGAACAAAACCTTTAAATCAATTAAATCAAATATTTTTAAATATTAAAACATTTAAAACTGCTTGTCCAACTTCACTTATAAAATCACAACTTAAAGAAACTCATTCAGATCTTAATGAATCAATAAGAGGAACTGCTACACTAAATGTTGCTACAAAATATCATTCAAAATTTATGGGAATGGTTCAGCGTTGGGTAAAAAATCTGATAAAACATCCGAATGATGAAGCTAATAAACATTTATACAATGATCTTATGCAGCAAATTGAAAAAAGACATATTTTAAATACGCCTGTCGAAATTTTGCACAGTCTAATGAAAGCTTTATCTGATAAGACAGGAAATAAAGAAACAAATAAGATGATCGTTAATACATTCTCTTATTATCTTGAGAATGCCCTTAATGCAGGTAAATTAACTGAAATAGAGTTCGAAATAATTAAGAATTCTCAAAAAGGCATAATGAATAAAATGAAACTTATTATGGACGCCTTAACTTATCATTCTAAAGATGGTACAACGTCCGCTCCTGTCAGTTCACCAAAAGGACTTAAATACTTATTATATAATTTAATCGATACTGCAAATGATAATAGAACCCTCAAATTATTTCTTGAAACAACAGGATTATCAGAACAAGCTGTAGATGTAGTTAAATCAGGCTGTAATTTGAACAGACATAAACAATTATTTGATCTTTATTATGACAGAATCCTAAAATACGATACTGATGCCGGCAATCTTGATAAAATGGCACAGACATTCATTCGAAAAACAGCATTTAAATGCAAGCAGACGAGAGTTTCAGAGGTCTTTGACGATTTCTTAACAGGAATTGACCTGAATTTTGCTAAATCAGGCAGAAATAATAGTAAATACCTGAATACATATAAAAGCACTTTGAAAGAATTGGTTGAAAAAATTAAAGATAATCCTGTTGACTCAAACATTGCCGGAATAGTAGCAAAAATACACGAACAATCCTTTTATATAGCAGGACAAAATTGTATCTTGAAACTAATAGTTAAATTAAATGGTTTAGTTTCAAAGTTAGACCTGAAATATGATCTTTTAGATATTATTAACCTGTCAGAGCATTCTAAATTATATCTGGAAAAGAAAACCTATCAGGAAAATATTTCCAATTTGCTGAAATTAATGTACAAAGGCATAAATGAATTAAATAAAGTACGTATATAATATAAGGATTCTAGGGATTCTCACTAAAACTGTACTCTTTTTTCATAAATTTAGGTCGATGATTTCTATATAAATAAATTAACTTTGATTTTAATGATAATTTTGCAGAAAGATTATAATTTTCTGTCTGACTGTTAGACCATTCAAGCTTGTATGAACTTTTTCCTCTCATGAAATCAAAATATTTAAGATTCTTTTCAAAAGCAAATTTTATCATCTCCCTAATAAGGAATTTTGATGGGCCATAGGACAAATAGTCAGTATTAACAGCTGTATTCCAATAAAAAAGAGTAGTTTCATTAACTAATGCAAGAATATAAGAAACAATAATTCCATTTAACTTGAAATAAGCAAGTATTTTTGAATTATTAGAATTATTGCAAAAATAATCTTTTATAAATGTATGCTTTTTATGGTCAGAAAAATAACAGAATCTTTTTAATTCGCCTTTGTTTACTTTATATAGTTGCCTATTAAGATTAATATCCCCTATTAGTCTTATATCTTCTTCAGTAATGTCATTTTTAAAAACAATCTCTATATTAAAACCATCCTTTTGAAGTTTATTTTGTCTGGTAGTAAGATTTCTTTTGAGACTTTTGCTGATTTTACCAAAATATTGATCATACTTATCATAATCAGTCAATTTTAAAACCGGACATTCCTTTGATAGCTTAAATTCCAGTTTTTTTTCTCCTGCATATTTCTGCCACATATCAAAATTTGGATATCCTGTATTAATCCGCTTGAGTTCCAGATAGTCATAAGAGATATTATTGAGAGCAAAATCAAGCAACGATAAAAATATATTTTCTCTATCGCTGCTTTTTTCAATTAAAAAATCTAAATAATCAGATATTTCTCCGCCTAGAAAGCATAACTTTCTAAATTTTAAAAATTTCAGAGCTTTTGTATTTTCAACATAAATGGGTGCGATTCCGACTATCTTCTCGTTTTTTTTAGCAACAAGTATTTTTAACTCGTTATTACTTTTAAAGTTTTTCCACCATATAAACATCCATTCAAAGCTGTTTATGGGTGCAAGACCTTCTGCAAGTTTATTCCAGTCGTTTTTTAAAGCTTCAAAATCATTGATATTTTCTATAATTGTAATATTTATAGCTGAATTATTTATATCTTTGTTTTCCTGAAACTGGGTTCTCATAAACAAATTTATCCTCTTCAATTATAAAAGTATTTTTTATGAAAATAAAAAATACCGCCATTAGAAGATTAATTATATTTTTAACAATATCAGGTTAATCTAGGAGTCGGTTTGTTTTAAACAGACATTAATTCCAAATTGATTTAACATTTCAGCCAGTTTGCCAGTGGAAATACCGACTATATTATTGTAACATCCCGATATTGAGCTTATAAACTTATTTCCTAATCCCTGTATTGCATATGCACCTGCTTTATCCATAGGTTCACCTGTTTCTATATAGCTCCATATTTCAGAATTGGTCAGGTTTTTAAAAGTTACTTCACTGATAACATGATCAGTAATTACTTTATTAGTGCTTTTATCAACAATTGCAATAGCTGAAATAACTTTGTGAGTTCTTCCGCTGAGAAGCCTGAGCATTTTAAAAGCTTCTTCCTTGTTTTCTGGCTTTCCCAGGATATGCTCGTCAATAACTACAACAGTATCTGCACCTATTACCAGAGCTGGTGAATCAGTTTTATCAGCTACATCCTGAGCTTTTTCCAATGCCAGCTTTTCTATTAATTCAAAAGAAAAATTTTCTTTATCAATGCTCTCTTCTATTTGAGAAGGAATAACTTCAAAATCAATATTTAGACTTTTCAACAGCTGTTTTCTTCTTGGAGATGCCGATGCTAAAATTATTTTTTTACAAGTCATATATACAAAACCTGTTTAAACAAACACTATTAAACATAAACAGAAGAAGTTAATTTTTCAAGAGTTTGTTCCGCTGTTTTCTTAAATTCAACCACCTTAAAAAGAAATTCCTGATAAAAAATCTGCGAAGTCTGTGCTATGCGAAGAATATCATCTATTCCATTGATGCTGTTTTCATCTTCGAAGATTTTTGACAATTCCAGCAAATCTCTAAAAACACAGTATGTCAGGATTTGGTACTGTCCAAATAATTTGTCTTTACCTTCAATATAATAATTCATAAGGGTATTTGTAAATTCACGTATCTTGTCTATATCAGATTTTGATTCCCCCAATTCATCAATAAGTTGTCCTGATATAATAAGACCATCTTCAGCAAGTGGCAGAAACTGATTTATAGCTTCTATCATAGACTTTATATTGTTTATAATATTTCCAATATTACTTTTAAGCGGATCTTCATATGTAGATAAAACTTCTGAAATAAGTGAATCAACGTTAATATCAAAAGGTTTTAATTCCTTCATTGCTTCTTCCAGCGGCATGGTTTTATACCCTTTTATTAAGGCACCGCCAACTGATGAATTAATTAACACAAGATCTGATAAGGAATTATCATAAGCAAATTCTTCAAAGAATTTGATAAAGCTTGCATAATTTGGTTCTGATGGCAGCATATTACCATCTTGCCCCAGCACATAGGTCATATTTTCATTTATCATTTCTAATCTTGAACTAATAATTTCCCCAACCAGCTTGGGATCGTGGCAACCTCCATAATATTTTGCAAATTCATCAAAATCATCAATTTCTACAGTATATTTACCGGTTTCTTCATCTTTAATACATATCAGTGCACCATAAGAACTGGATGCTGAATAACATCTACCGTTAGTATATGCTAAATCCTGTCCTAAGAGGATAATTGGATTGCATCCCATTGCAAAAGCAGCATTCATGAGACAGTAAGAAACAGTTCCTTTATTTTCATAATCTTTTGTTGAAAATCCTGTTTTTTTAGAAATCCACCTTGAAAATAGATCATTATCGCTGTAAAAAATAAAATTTCTTTTTCCATTTACCTTGAATAGATTATTATTGTTTGTTATTGACTGAAAGATGATATTGATATCAGAGATATCCATATCTTTAACCTGGGTCGAATTGTCATGAACCTCGATAAAACCCAAAAAATCCGGCTTTATATTATACTGCAGCAGGGACTTGTATGAATTACCTGTAGCTAAAATAACTGCATTATCCTGATATTTGGCTACAGCTTCGAGAGATTTATCAAGTGATGGCCCGGAAGATATTATTAAAGCAGGCTTGGATTTGAATTTTCCTCTTAAAGCATCAATGTTTGTACTTTGTGAAAGAATGGGGATGTTTTTCATTCCTTCCATAGCCCAGCTAAAGGACTTTTCAAACAAACAGGAGTAATTAGACTGAAGGTGCATTTTTATTTTTGGAAGTTCATCTATTAAATTTATAGTTGTTTCAGGATATAGCGTCTGACAGGAAGCAAGACCGCAAACATTTATGCTGTCTTTATGCAGATATGTTTCATCGAGGAATTTTATCAGTTCCTGTCTGGAATTAACAATATAAACTCTCTTATCAGCAAGTTCTGTCGAAAAATCTACAACTTCAAGAGTAAAACGAAGAATATCAAGACTCGGTTCAAATACGATCATTTTTCCTTTTGAACTTAAATAAACTCTTTTAAAAAGATATCCGAGCCCAAGTCCAATTATTATGCTGATAGAGTATTCTGATGTATTTTCAAGCCTGTTAAAAACAGTCATAGCTTCTTTTTGGGGATCGTCAAAATCATGAATAAGAATATTATTATAAGCAAGATTTAAATCACCTGAATTAGACTGTACCAATTCAAGTTTTACGTTATTTTCAAGTTTATGTCTCAGAATTTTATCAGCCAGAACAGGATTATATCTTCTAATATTTTCTAAATTTGCTTCTAAAATACTCATACTCTATCTCCCCACATTGCTTTTCTTATTATAATCATAACCCAGCAACCAGAATGTGTCTATTAAAGAGAAGTATTTTGTATATTAATTCCTGAAATCTTGATAAAATATTACTTAGGATAAAAAGGAGAAATATAATGCGTAAATTTAATAATGGTTTTACACTTGCAGAAGTCCTAATAACATTGTTAATAATTGGAGTAATTTCTTCTATAGTTATTCCCGGACTTATTAACAACACACAAAAAGCCGAATATCAGACAGCCTGGGCAAAAGCCTTCAGTGACATTTCTAATGCCCATAAAATGATAAAGATCGATAATTCAATTCCTTATAGCAGTTATCCTTTATTTTTTCCTGATATAGAAAAGCATCTAAGCTATACAAAAAAATGTACTAACGCATCATCAGAAGGTTGCTGGCATAAAATTAACGAATGGAAAACTTTCGGTGATATTAAAGTAAATCAAACAATGGATTATAACGGTTATATTTTAAATAATGGTATGTTAATAGGATTTTCACCAATGTCATATTATCTTTATGCATCAAGTCCACTTATTGGGACTGATATAGGAATGTTGGCTTTTATTGATGTAAATGGATTTAAAAAACCCAACAAAGTTGGTGTAGATATTTTTGCTGTTGAAATATTAGGAAATAGAGTAGTTTGTGAAGGCAGTCCCAATAGTCTTTATGATTTAGCAACTAACAGCGGACAATACTGCGATAAAAATAACACACAAACTTTTAAAGAGTTTGGAGCAGGCTGCTCCCTTAAAGCACTTATGAAACAGGATTATTAACAGAATTTCTTATAATACCTACAAATCAGGTGTAAGGATGTCTTTTAAATCTTCAGAGATTAAAGCCTTGCTTATTGATATATCAACGAAAATATTTTGTTTTAACTTTAAAAAATTGATAATATTACTCATATAAGTTTTTACATAAGGACAGAATTAAATGTATAAAAAAGGTTTCACTCTGGCAGAAGTATTGATAACATTGATGATAATCGGAGTTATCGCTTCCCTAGTTATCCCAAATATAGTCAGTGACACTAAAGATGCAGAATTTAATGTTGGGCTTAAGAAAATCTACGCTGATTTAAATCAAGCTATCAGTTTGATTCAGATTAATAATGGTGGCAGCGTTCCTGTTGGGAATCCAGCATATACCTTTAACTGGCAACCGTTAAGAGATGAATTTTGTAATGTAATGACCTGCATCAAAAAAGACACTGAGAATAACGTTTTTGCAGGCAAGATTTATAAATATTATAAAAGTAATACTAATATCTCAAGCAGTACATTTGATAATTCTTCAAATAATTCAGCAGTATTAAATAATGGGGTAATATTAGGTTTTTCATCAAATGACAATTGTAATTACTGGGGCGTGAATATGTGTGGAAGTGTACGTGTTGATCTAAATGGTCCAAAAGGTCCAAACATGTTAGGCAAGGATACTTATTTGTTTTATATAGTACGTCCAAATGGAACTGGAAATTACTCAATTTTGCCAGTTGGGACTTCTAATGATACTTATGTTTCTCAACCACCCCCTGGTTGCAAGGCAAACAGTATTGACTGGAAAACAAGTGAAGGATGTACTGCAGTAAGACTGACAAATCCAGATGCCTTGCCCTAATTTATTTTTTATAAATCAGGAGTAAGAATATCTTTTAAATCTTCATAAGTTAAAGCTTTGCCGATAGATCTATCGACAGAAATAATTGAATCAACAAGATCTCTCTTGCGTTCTTTCAGCTTCATAATTTTTTCTTCAATTGATCCTTTGGTAATCATACGGTATACAAAGACTTTTTTAGTCTGTCCGATTCTGTGGGCTCTGTCTGTTGCCTGATCTTCAACAGCAGGATTCCACCATGGATCGTAGTGAATTACATAGTCGGCGCCTGTCAGGTTTAATCCCGTACCACCAGCTTTTAAACTTATCAGGAAAACTGGAATAGATTCATCAGTATTGAATCTTTCTACTCTCTCCTGTCTATTCTTTGTTTCGCCTGTTAAATATTCATACTTTATACCGGTTTTATCAAACCATTCTTTAACAATATCGAGCATCTGGACAAACTGGCTAAACAGAAGTATTCTGTGCCCTTCAGAAATAATTTCCTCAAGCATTTCCTTCAGATGTTCAAATTTTCCTGATTCATTGATTTGCTTTAAGCCTTCTTTATCATACAGTCTTGGATGGTTACAAATTTGCCTTAATCTGAGAAGCGCAGCAAATATGGACATTCTGCTTTTTTCTAGTCCCTGTTCACCAATCCTCTGGAATATTTCTTCTCTAGTCGAATCGAGAACTTCAAGATAAAGATCTTTTTGATCAGGTGTCATCTTGCAATATGCAATATTTTCAACCTTATCAGGCAAATCTTTTGCAACATCTCTTTTCATACGCCTCAATATGAAAGGAAATATTTGTTTTTTAAGTCTTGATTCAACCGATCTGTCTCCCCTATCCTGAATTGGAACTGCATATCTGTAATTAAACTCATCTAGATCATACAGGAATCCGGGCATTAAAAAGTCAAACACAGACCATAGTTCAGAAATTCTGTTTTCAATAGGAGTACCTGAAAGAGCAATTCTATGAGCAGCATTCAATTTTTTCGCACACTGTGCGGTCAAAGACTCATAATTTTTAATATTCTGAGATTCATCAAGTATAATAAATCTGAAATTATGTTTTTTAAGTTCTGCTATATCTCTTCTTATCAGCGCATAACTTGTTACAACCACATCACTTTTTTCTATCCTGTTAAATAAATCTTTTCTTGCTGAACCGGTAAGATTCAAGCATTTAAGACCGGGAGCAAATTTATCTATTTCAGCTTCCCAGTTAAATACTACAGAAGTCGGACAAACAACAAGAGCTGGCTTACTGCCGTCTTCTTCCTTCGCTTTTTGAATTAAGGTTAATGTCTGCAAAGTTTTACCAAGACCCATATCATCTGCCAAAATACCGTTTAAACCATAAGAATAAAGGAACCATAGCCAGTTAAACCCTTTTTTCTGATAGTCCCTGAATTGAGCATTTACTCCTTCAGGTACTGCTATTTCTTCCAGTGTATTAAATGTACAGATCTGATTCCAGAATTTTTCAAACTTAGGACTCATGGACAGAATAACCTGCTGTTCAGTCAGCTCAGCCACAAAGCCAGCCCTGAAGGTTTTAATTCTGAATAATCTGTCATCAATTTTTTGTGCGTCATAATTTGATAGAGTCTTTGTAAACTGAAGAATTTCAGCAAGAGGTACTTCAACGTAACCTTCATTTTCAAGGTAAAAATATTTTATTCCCTGCTGAAGATAAGATTGTACCGTATCAAGGCTAATATCTGTTTGTCCGACTGCGCAGGAAATTTTAACGCTAAAACTGTCTATAGACTCATCAAAATCAATATCAGCGTGAATTTTGAGAGCATCTTTTGCAGCCTTTAAGGTTGAAAAATCGCCATTTTCTTCTATTTTCCAATTATCATTAAGCTTTGAAAGAATAAAATTATAGAAATCAATTGCATTATCACCTTCTAAAAGTAAATTATTCGTTTGTGTCGGAGTAAATTTTTGCGAAACCAGAAATTTGTAAGCTTCCTGCTCTTTTTTTAAATTTCTTTTCACCCAGTAAATAATTTCTTCTTCAGGCTTTTTAACTGTGACATAAGGAGTCTTATCCGCCAGTTTGCCAAAGGGAACACGTGTTCCATCATATTCAAACTCAAGAGTAGCCTGTATGGATTTATCTTCTTGCATTTCCAAAGTAAGAATATTAACAGGGGGCCTTTGTTCAAGCGTTAATTTTTCAAGAACTTCAGATATTTCAACAGTCATTAATTGTTTTAATTTTGGAAGTTCCTCATATACAAATTTTCCTCCATCAGCATCTCTGATATCTGTGAATGTTGAACGTAATAAATGATAAGGTAAAGTAGAAAGCGCAGTATCCAGAGGAACAATTATGTTTTTATATCTTCCCCATTTGATATGTTTGGAAAAACATTTAACTTCATCTAATGGTAAAACATCAACCGGGTCAGGTCTTTTCCAGTGAAGAGACAGTAAAACGTTTCCGACCAGAGAAACATTAACAGAAAGAACAAGCTGCCAGAGATCTTTTTTAAATGCCAGTCTTTGCTTTGTTTCAATATCCCTAACTTCTTCCACATTTGATAATAGCTTTAAAGCTTCATCCAGCTTGTTAGCCGAAATATTATATGATTTATTCTGCTTATCAGGTCTTGCATTTTTGTATAAAAATTGCAGGAACATAAATTCGTATTTTTGTTCATCATTCAGGACAAAAGTGCCGCCAGAAGAATTTTGAAGAGCAACAACCGCTCTCAATACTCCTTCTATATCTGTTACAGGCTCATTTTTACTCCTGTCAATAATTTTTACCCTTGTAAACTTCTGTACAGGCTGTGTATTTAATAAAAACTTATATCCACCTTTAGGTTCCATTAATTCTTCAAGATTTTCATCCTCAAATTTAAATTCCTGTCCGGTAGTTTTATTCAAATATTCTTCAAAAAGATGTTTTTCAACACTAACAAGCCCAACAGAAACTGCATGTTTGCACCATTCTTCTTCAAGAGGACAGGTGCACTCTGCCGAAACTTTTTCGGGCGTAAAATGAAGTTTTACGGAATATGAATCCTGATAATTTCCTTTTACAGATGCTTCAACTGTATCATCAACCAAATTGGCTTCCAGCACCAATTTTTTCTGAAAATATTCGTAACCTCTGCGCCAACTGCCAGGAGCAGCAGCATCTTTTATATATTTAAAATTGAACATATCTAAAATATTTTATATCCAGGTTTTCGAACAAACAAAAATCAGATCACTAAGAGAATCAAATAGAATCTTGTGACCATACTTTGTGTAAGTATACACTAAAGTTTTAAAAGTGAGAAATAATATATGAGGGTTTGAAAAAATCTAATTTTTTGGAAAAATTGGTTTTTTCCGAACCTGAACTTGGAAAGGTGAGAGGCAATAACGGCTGCGAGGAGCCGGCGTTTTACCTCGACACTAGATCATTCTATATACAATATAATGTGACGATATTTTTTACTAAACGTTTCTATTTATTTTTATTGAATTATTTTTGAAGTATAAATTTGTTAAATCAAACTGTACTACCATTGTTTTACGATCAACGCCCGCAATTAGCATTTGTGAAAAAGGTAATAAAACTTCCGATCTATTTTTTACCTCACTCATATATGAGGTACAGGCTAAATGAAGGGATTCCTTGTCGAGCTTATCAGTTTCTACATATTTAATAAGAATATCAGTAATTTTTCTAAATGATTCTTTTAGTGAGTCTGAAATATCAGAAGATATAAAAGAATCACATTTCTCCTCTAATTTACTTACTATTCTGTTTGCACCTTTAAACTTGATCTGATTTATTCGCTTATTGGCTTTTATAGAATTCGAAGAAGTAAAAATATCCGTGTCATTTGACTTTTGTAAGAAGCTGATTTTTTCATCTAATTTAACACAACTGCTAAATGTCTTCATGTTTGCAGTTTCACAATTAACAGAAAAATTACCAAAAATTTTCATGTTATTTTATAACCTCTCCAAGATAAATAATTAAAGCAAGCATATATTTGAAATATATATGCACCAAAAATATATAGATATAGAAAAACAAATATTTGCCCAAATTTTTTACAATTTTAAACATCTATAAAATTCCTGTATTGAATCAAAAATTATATTTACTAAGTAATAAAGAAAAAATTTTTACGTATTGTGAGATCCTTAAACACCAGGTAGGGACATAATTCTACGGCTCGCTTCCTCGCCTCGAATTGCAGTCAGTTCAGGATGACATGAAATGATATTTTTAAAATGAGTAAAAATTTTTTCATACTTACTTACATAGGAAATTATAAATATTTTACTAAACCCTGCCCGATTTCTATAAATTGCCCGGATGGATCAGTAATCGAGGTAATGCTGAACCGTGCTTGATGGTTTCATAATTCAAACATTATTAAGTCAAATTTTTTTATAAACAACTTAGTCATTCAGCGTTTTATATTTTGAAAAACTCTAAATTTTACTGGTAAAACAACTTTTAATTATGAGATGAGAGGTTATAGAATGACTAAAATTACATTCAGAATGGTATCTGGGCACCTTAATAAAGAATTGTCTAAAGTAATAAATAATCTGAAGATAAAACATTTTTTATCTAAAACATTAATATTCCAAGTTATATTAGGTTAATTTAATAATCTCGGGATGTTGTCGGATTGATAACGTCCAAAAATATGGAGGGAGATAAAATGAGCATAAAGAAATTATCACTCGCATCAGCAATATCCATAGGATTGCTATCGACGGGTATTTCTGCAAGTATTGCAGCAACTACCCCTTGTCCATCTTCATGTCCGCCAAGTGTTCAACCAGTGTGTAAACCACTTGCAACAGCCACACCAATATGTAAATCTGCTGTAACATGTAACCCAAGCAGCTATGGTGCCGGTGCAGCAGGTACATTCAAAACATACGGAACATTAAGTCCATGGGGCGGGAATACAGCTGGTCCTACAGAAATCAGCACATTCCAATCACCTGTTAACAGACCAACAGGAGCAGCTGCTACACTGGCAGCAAGTGGCATTTATGGAAACTGTATGTCAGGTCAGACATATTCTACTGGAGGTGCTGCAGCAACTTATCCAACAGTTACACAAGGTGCATATCAATTAAGTACCCCAAGCAGTATGTACCCATCAGGTACTTCTACAATAACAATTCAAAAACAGCTTGCAACACCAAGTTCAAATGCTTCTGTTGCAACTCCGACAACTTCATATTTTACAGGCGGTGCAGCAGCTGCTGAACGTGAAGGCATGAAATGCGTTGAAGTACCCGAAAATATACCTATTATAACAGGTAAAGCAGCACCTGCATGTCCTGCTCCTGCCGTTGTGCCATGTCCACAACCAGTTGATCCTTGTGCAAAAAAGCCATGTGAATTAAGTACAAATGCACCTAATGGTTTTGAACAACCCAGAAATCCTAACGCAATAGCTAATCCTATGCAGGAATATACAACTGGTGCAGCTCCTTGTATTCAACAATGTCCGGCACCGGTAACTAAATGCCCAGAAAAACTTAAATGTGAAGCAGTACAGGAAATTCCTGTTAATCCTATGTTACAAAGTACTGATATTCCTACATTAAGACCAATGGATCAAATAACAGGCGGGGCAGCTCCATGTCCAGCTCCTTGCCCAACTCCTTGTCCAACGCAAGTACAGCCACAGTGTATACCTGCTTGCCCAACAGCACAACAGTGTCCGACTCCATGTCCACCATTAAGTCCAAAACCACTGTCAACAGCTAACGCTTTAATTATTCAACCCGGACCGGTGCAACCATGGCAGATTACAGGCGGTGCAGCTAGTTTGCCATGTCAGGCTAGTGCTAATCTGTCAAAGACTAGTGAAAATGTACAATATATAGAAAGACAAGCATATTCATATCCTGCAATGACTGGATCAACTAATGTTGCGGTTAATACAGCTCCAAACCAAATTGCTTTTGGCGGTGGAGGAGAAACGATTAATAGTCCAATAGCTGCTTCAGGTATAGCTTATGGAAATACTATCGGATATAATCAGGGTTATTTCACAGGCGCAGCAGCTCCGTTTGGATCTTATTTTAGTGGTTGTGCAGCACCTCTCAGTGGTTGTCCAGCACCTCTTAGTTTAACATCAGGTGCTCCTATTTCATTATCACCTAATAATGTTTGTGGTGCAGCAGCTCCTGTTGCTGCAGCTATTACTGGTTGTGCAGCTCCTATTACATTATCACCAGGAGCTACAGTCTCGAGAATAGATAAAATGGCATTAAACACACCTATTTCTATCCAGTCACAGTCAGGTATAACATTCCAAAGATTTGCACTAGTTCCAGGCGCTCAGCCAACAGGTGCCGCTGCTACAGTTATGAATCAATTCTCAGATGTTCCGGCTGGTTTCTGGGCAAGCAATGATATAAATAAACTTGCTTCTGCCGGTATAATTACAGGTTATCCTGACAGGACATTCAAACCTAATCTTCCAGTATCAAGAGCAGAATTTGCCAGCATGCTGATTTCCGGATTAAATCTTCAAAGCACTCCTGTTCAAAATAGACAGGTGTTTAGAGATGTTCCAACCTCTCACTGGGCTGCTTCTGCAATTGACAGAGTATATAATAAAGGACTTATAGCAGGATATCCAAATTCAACTTTTAAACCATCTATGTCCATATCAAGAGCTGAAGCATTAACAACCCTAGCAAAATCACTATGTAATATACCTCAGCTCACAGAACAGGAAGCAACCCAACTTTTATGCCAATATACCGATGCAAGTCAAATTCCTAACTGGGCAAGAATTTCTATTGCCAGGGCTTTAAAAGCAGGCTTACTTGAAAATTCATTAAACACTAACATGATAAATCCAAATAGTACTGCAACAAGAGCTGATATTGCATCGATGTTATCAAATACCAGAGTATCACTGGCACTCGAACCAAAGACTACAGCCGCATGTCCAACTGGTGCTGCAGCAACAGTAGTACAGCAATCAGTAACTATTCCTACATTAAGCGTAAAATTTAAACATGAAGTTTCAGCAAGAACAGGACACGTTGGTGAAAGATTCGCTGCAGATACACAGGAAGCAGTAACAATTAACGGTTTTTGTTATCCAGCAGGTTCAGTAGTCAGAGGTAAAATTGTTGAAGTACTGAGACCTGGCAATCATCAGAATGGTGCTCTAAAGTTGGCATTTAATGATATTACGTCTTCTGATGGACAAAGAGCAGCCCTGCCAAAAGATGTCATAACTGCTCAGATTCAGTACGACAGAAATAAAAATGTAATTCAAAGAATTGTTGAGTTCCCGATTGTATTGCCCAGCAGAATGATCGGTATAACAGGCAGAACACTTGGCGGAATGACAGTTATCGCAGGTAATGGTATAGAACAGACTCTCAGTCAGGGTGGTGTTGCATTAGGACAGCTTGTAACCGGGCAATTTATACCTGCTGGAAGAAGTACAATTAATTCAGCTATTGCTCTTGGCAAAATGCCTATAGACTTAACAACAACAGCCCTTAGTGGAGGCGCAGGACTCTTCAATGTATCAACTGATGAAATCGGTTATTTAGTCGGTCCTGACGGCAGAAAGATTGCAAGAGTACTTCCAAAAGATAACGTTTCAATAGCTTTTGGTTGTCTTCAATAACTTACTATAATTTAAAATTAATAAGGTGGGGAGTAAAATTTCCCACCTTATTTAATTTTTAAGATAATTAATTAAGATTAAACTACTCGATTTTCAACCATAATTAGTTAAAATATCTAGCTTCAATGTCTAATGAAATGCTCAACGTAATCTGCTATTTTTAAAACAAATCGTAATAAACTTTCTGTTACAAAGAATATGCATACACCAAAAAGTGAAGGAGGAGCAAAAGTGTTAAAACCGTTAATATCAACTCTAGTAGTAGCAGCAGGTATATCTCTATCCGCAGTATCAAATACCAGCTTCATTGGAGTACACAGTTCAGCTGGTGCTGAACTTTATGAAACAATTGAAGTTACTTCAAATCAAAGCCCAAATATTAATTATTATCCAAGAACACTCCATGTAAATCAGGGAGATACAGTTCATTTAACTATTAAAAATGCAAGAACTGATTATACCAGATTTTTTATGCCTGCATTTAACATCGACCAGGAAATTCCCAAAAACCAAATTGCTAAAATTGATTTTTGCGTTACAAGCCCGACTTCAAAAAATTTGTGGTTTGAAATCAATTCAATATCAGCAAAAAAAGTTCCAGGACTTATGATTGTAGAAAATTATCAGACTCCTGTGGCTTTGTGCCCATCAAGATGTATAGATGTATCCGTACTAAAGGACATCATTAATTACAGTAAAAACTATTGTTATCTTGAAAAAGAACCTCCAAAATACAAAACCCCATCAGCAGTAAGAGGTTATTGGTAAATTTCATTATAATAACAGTCAATATTGAAGATTTTAATTAGCGGAGCAAAAAGTAGATGAATGAGTACACCAACAAAGTAATGAGGTTATTAATATTAATTTTAATCATTTTTACTGGCAGCAAGTGCTTTGCTCTGGCTGAGGACACTAAAATACTTATAAACATACCTTCAAGAACACTCGAGTTAATTCAAAACGGTAACATTGAGAGAGTTTATTCAATAGGTGTTGGAAAACCCGATTTTCCGACACCTATTGGAAATTTTAATGTTATAACCAAAATTAAGAACCCCGGATGGGAAAATCCTTATAAGCCTGCCGGAGAATCGAAAATCAAAGCAGGACAAAACAATCCTTTAGGAACACGCTGGATTGGATTTCTCAGAAACAGCCAGGGTGAATATGGTATGCATGGCACAAATATTCCATTTTCAATAGGTAAATACAGTTCTCATGGCTGTATAAGAATGAAAATAAAAGATGCAGAAAATCTTTTCTCAAGAGTAAATATCGGCACACCTGTATTAGTAAGAAATTATACAAATAAAATTACTATTAAAAAAGGGGAAATTCTGGTTCATAACTACCCGAATATTTATAAATTGCCGGTAAATAAAAAAGAAAGTATAAAAGAACAATTAAGCATGATAAAAGATAAATATAATATAGATCAGTCTAAATTAAGCAGAATAAATTCTTTATATGAAGGTTCCACCGGAATAATTGGAGAATTAATCCAGTCAACAACTGATCCGGGATTTCACTACAAATTCTCTGAAGCACTAGTAAATTTTGACTAGTTCATAGATGAACCCAAGCTGACAATCCATAAATTCTCTTTTTAAGCAAATAATTTTTGAATTCTTTCCTGATCTGGTGGACCCACCTGTTCAAGTAGTATTCTTATTACTCCGGGCATCTGACATACAAAAGAATAATTTCCCTGAGTAATTGAGCATTCCATACAGTTACAACCACTGGAATAGCACATTATGGCCTGATCTGTCCAGTTCTGAGTAATAGAACTGGAGATCTCTCCATTATTTTTTGGAATAATATAACGGACTTTATGCTCTTGAATTTTTGATAATCTTTTTCTAGTTTGTAGAGGCATAACCAACCACCAATTTTTTTGATAAATTAACCCTAATTTAAATGTAATAATACTGTTTTTTTTAATTAATGAAATCATTCATTTAAAGTATAAAAAAAAATCATTAAAAAAAGAGTTCTCTTTCTACTTTTTAAATAGATGTAACTCAATAGTGATTGAGGTGCATTAAAGAACTTCTATCTAGATTTAGTTTATCGTACCCAGAATTATAATAATGATTGTATGTTAGTATCGCAAAATTTTTTAAATTCGCGATTGCTGTAATGTTAATTATAAAAAGAGTTTAATCTTTGCAATCGCTCACCCTTTCAGGGCAGTAAAAAATTTTGCTGTATTATTCGCATATAACTGACCCTAATAAACAGTTTTAAAGCTCCAATTTTGCTTAAACTTACACTCTAATTGAAGTTTAATTTGTTTTACTTTGTAATTAAGAAGATAAATAAAAAGAAACTTTAGCGATAAATTGTAGTGAAGATAAGATGGCTGGTTGAGCTGGGAGCATAAGTTTAAGCAAAATTTCCGCAAGAAAACTGTTTAAAGGCTCAGTAATATGCTTTTTGATAAATCAAAAGATCAATTTATATATTTCTCAAGAAGTGAATTACGGATTGTTAAAACCTTTTTTAGCTTGCGAAGCGGGAGTGAAGAAAAGCTGAAGCTGCTGCGATCAGCAGGAGCTGGAGGCTTTACGTAACTCGTTCAGGATTTACACATAGCCCCTTCTTCTATTACTACCAACAAACAACTCTGCTTCAATTTAAGTCCAAAAACACTTCTTTCCCAACCCTCCTTAAAATAAACAAAAATATAAATAAAAAAAGGAGGGGCTATGTGTAAATTCGCCGCCTTAAAAGGTTTTTTACAATCCGTTATGAGCGAGTAATACAGGTAAAATTGTTCCAGCCCGAAGGGTGAGGAAGAACA
>Ga0074198_1000476_pt1 | contig 41371 bp, 29 predicted proteins | sample EPASupsiteSAE323_FD_64527 | JGI IMG/M metagenome (GOLD analysis project Ga0074198, IMG submission 64527) | Bioremediated contaminated groundwater from EPA Superfund site, New Mexico - Sample SAE3-23 | ecosystem: Environmental > Aquatic > Deep subsurface > Groundwater > Contaminated ... | reverse complement strand
TCATTAGGTTAAATTGTATCTGAGTCACTGAAGGGTCACACAGGATACATCTGCTTGAAGATTAAATATTTTCTCGTGGATATATCCTGCCTTCACTTCATCACTGGAATTCTAGATTGTGCCCAAAAAACGAATACTCGAAAAAAAAAAAGAATTGGCGAAGGCGAAATTTGACCGAATCAGCCGCTATTTTGTCCCGTTTGCCCCTTGCTCCAGGATGCATGTCGGGTCTTCGGCAAGCAGGTCGCCATGATAGTAGAACGCCTTTTGGCGGCATCCTCCACACAGATCCAGGTAATCGCACTTGCCGCAAGCGCCCTTGAGGTTCGACTTGATCTCCCGCAAAGCCAATAGCTCCGCAGATGGATTATCAATCCAGATGTCCCGAAAGGACCGCTCCCGAACATTTCCCACCACGACGTGCGGCATGAAGTGGCAGGGATGGACATCGCCCTTGTGGTTGATGTTGGCTACCTTGACGCCCGTCGAGCAGCCGCCGGCATTGGTCAGGAGCTTTCGAACCTGCTCCTGCCGGGGATCGCCTTTCAAGAGTTCCAGCAGATAAGCTCCGTCCATGGGAGAGTCCGTGGTCAGGATCTCGATATTCCTGTCCTTCAGCTCGACCGCCGCCTCGGCCAGCAGGCGAATAACACTGCGCCGCTGCTCCGGTGTGACGTCCCTCTCCGCGATTCCTGCCCCCCGGCCCGTGGGCACCAGATGGTAGAGGCAGAACCTGGGAATTCCTTCATCCAGCGCCAGATTCAATAGAGCGGGAACGTCCTGCCAGTTATCGCGGGTCAGAGTTATGCGCAGACCCGTCTTGAGCCCGGCGTCCCTGGCATTTCGCATTCCCTGCAGAGCCCTGTCCCATGCCCCGGCCACGCCCCGGAATGAATCGTGCCGCTGAGGCGTGATGGAATCCATGCTCACGCCCACGTACCTGATCTTGGCCTCGGCCATCAGCCTTGCCACTTCGGGAGTGATCAGCGTGCCGTTGGTGGAGATGACTGTCCTCAGGCCGATCTCGCGAGCATGAAAGGCGTAGGCAAAGAAGTTGCGGCTCAGAAGGGGCTCGCCGCCGGTGAAGATGAGAATGGGAATCTTGAGCGCAGCCAGATCGTCCACTAGATGAATGCCCTCTTCCAGAGACAACTCCTCGCTCGCTTCTTTTTCTGCGTCCATGTAGCAGTGCTGGCAGGCCAGATTGCAGCGGCGCGTCAGGTTCCACATCACCACGGGCTTGGACTGGGCGGAAAAACGGATCAGATCAGGCGGCAGGTTCTGGCAGGTCTCCGATGCACGCAGCGCCTCCCAGACCGTTCCCTGATCCGCCAGAGCTTTGGAAAATATGATCATTAAACCTCTTATTTGGACATATCTGTCATCGTCTCATTCAAAGCCTGCAACATGGCCTCGAAGGTGAACCTTTCCGGCATGACGCTCACGCGCACACCCAGGCGCGCCAGCTCCTCGGCGGTGGGCTTGCCGATGGCTGCCACCGTGCCGCTCTCAAGAGCCTCCCTAGTCTCCGCCTCAAGGCCCATCTCAGATGAGCGCGCCAGCAAATTCCGGGCGGTGGATGAACTGGTGAAGGCGAAGATATCAACGCTCCTTGCTCTTCGGATCAAATCATCCAGCCTGATGTCGCCGGAGGGCACAACCTCGTAAAGCGGGATGTCGTCCACAATGAGCCCTGCGGCTCGCAGGCCCTCGGAGAGGTACTGGCTGCCCTGGGCACTTCTCAGGAAGAGGATGTGGCCGCATTTGCCCTTCAGCATCTTCTCCAGGCCCGCCGAGCTGTACTCCTCCGGCACCTGGGAAGACAGGCCGCAACCGTCGAGCGCTTTTTTCGTTTTGGGGCCGATGGCGACGATCACTTTTTCCGCCAGACCGGCCAGTACCGCCTCATTCTTCAGGGCCATCCGCACGCCGTTGGCGCTGGTGAAGGCCACGCACTCTGCCGCTTTGATTCGTTCCAAAATATCCGACGGCAGGGGCTTTTCCGCCAGAGAAATCGCAGGGGCCGGGACGGGCGAAAAGCCGTATTCCTCCGCCAGCTTTGCCGACTCCGCCTGCTGGGAGGCGGGTCTGAGAATGGCGATCTTTTTCCTGGCCAGCTTATCCGCCAGGCGGACCACGTTGCCCACTACCAGTATGGCAGGCGACTCGATCTTTGCCTTCCTGGCCCGATCGGCGATGTCGGCCAGCGTGCCCGAAATCATCCTCTGCTCCGGCCAGCCGCCCTTCTCCACAATGGCCGCCGGAGTCTCGGAGGGCCTGCCGCCGCCGATCAGCGCCGCAACATTCCTCTCCAGCCGGGAGACGCCCATGAGAACGACCACCGTCCCGTCCAGGCGGGCGATGGCATTCCAATCGAGGGGACTGTCTTTGCCCGGCTCCTCATGGCCGGTGACGATGGTGAGCGATGCCGTCACGCCCCGGTGGGTGACGGGAATTCCCGCCAGCTCCGGAGCGGCGATGGCGGACGTGACACCGGGCACGACCTCCACGGGAATGCCCTGATCCAGCAGCGCCAAGGCCTCCTCGCCGCCCCGGCCAAAGAGGTAAGGGTCGCCGCCCTTGAGCCGCACCACGACGTTTCCCTCTTTTGCTTTTTGGATGAGAAGCTTGTTGATGCCGTCCTGGGAGAGCTTGTGGTTCCCTGCGTTCTTGCCCACATCGATCAGCTCCGCCTTCACGCCATCCAGCATCTTCGGGTCCAGCAGCCGGTCGAAGAGGACTACATCCGCCTCCAAGAGAAGCCGCTTTGCCTTGATCGTCATTAGCTCGGGGTCGCCGGGACCGGCACCCACAAGATAAACCTTACCGCGCACCAACTGCCTTCACCGCCTCGTCTACCAGCTCTCGTCCACCCATCTTCATGAGCCTGCATCCCACGTCCGCCGCTGCCGCCAGGAAGTCTCCCTCCAGTGCAATCTCTTCATCCAGCCGCACAAACCTCTTGCCGTCCAATGAGAGAACCTCCGTCAGCACCCGTGCCGCCTCTCCTCGCACATCGGCATGAACCGCCATAGGCACGACGCACCCGCCGCCGACGGTCTCCAGGATTTTTCGCTCAATCATGGTCTCCGTTCTGGTGGGAATATCATCAATGGATCTGGAATATAATTCTGCCTTCGTCCCCGCCCTGGCCACCACAATTATCGTTCCCTGGTTGGCGGACGGCACGAACCGCTCCGCATCCAGCCGGGCATACTCCATCTTCAGGCCCATGCGCTCTAAACCGGCCTCGGCAAGGACGATGGCATCGTAATCGCCCCGGTTTAATTTTCCCAGGCGCGTCTGCAAATTGCCGCGCAGGCTCTTCACTTCCAGGTCGGGCCGCTCTCGCCGCAGTTGCGCCCCGCGCCTCATGCTGGATGTGCCGACCACGGCACCGCTTGCCAAATCCTCCAGGGCCGCCGCCCCGCCGCCTCTGCTGACCAGAATATCGTAGGGCGAGTCGCGCTTCAGGACGGCGGAGATGGTCAGCTCCTCCGGCCTTTTGGTGGGCAGATCCTTCATGCTGTGCACGGCCAGGTCTATCTCGCCGGAGAGCATGCGCTCATCGATCTCGGCCACGAAAACCCCGACTCCGGTAAGCTGGTGCAGCGGCTTGTCCAGGAAGACGTCCCCGCTGGTCTTGACCTTTGTGATTTCCATCTCCAGACCCGGCGACGCAGTCAAAAGCAGATCCCGCACGATCTCCGTCTGGCGCAGGGCCAGAGGGCTGCCGCGGGTCCCGATGATCAGTTTTTCAGACAGGAAGAGAACGCCTCCAGGGTGGTTTCGATGACTTCGTGGGAGTGAGCGGCAGAGATGAAATCGGTCTCAAACTGGCTGGGCGTGATGAAGATTCCCTTCTCCAGCATGCGACGGAAGAAGGCCAGATAACCGATCTTGTCGCACCGCAAAGCTTCGGCATAATTGTGTGGTTCCGGCCCGAAGAAGACCTTGAACATGCTGGCAATGCCGACAACGCTGTAGCCGAGCTTCAGGTCTTCCACGATCTCCGTCAAGCCTTTTCGCATCGTTTCTCCAGCCGCATTCAGCTTTTCGATGGTCTTTTCCTTTTCCATTGTATCGAGAGTGGCCATTCCTGCCGCCAGGGAGACGGGGCTGCCGTTGAAGGTTCCGGCCTGGTAGATGCCGCCGCTGGGGGCCACCTGCGAGATAAGATCGCTTCTGCCGCCGAAGACTCCGATGGGAAATCCGCCGCCGATGATCTTGCCGAGCGTCGTCAAGTCGGGCGTCACTCCATAGTACTTTTGTGCGCCGCCCAAGGACAGCCGGAAGCCGGTAATGACCTCGTCGAAGATAAGAAGAACATCATGCCGGCGGGTGAGTTCCCGCACAGCCTTCAGATAACCGTCTTTCGGCAGCACCGGACCGATGTTGCCCAGGACCGGCTCCATGATCAGGCAGGCCGTCTCTCCGGCAAAGCTCTTCAGGACTTTTTCCAGAGCGTCAAGATCATTGTAGGGCACCTGCAGCGTGTTCTTGGCCGTGTCCGCCGGAACTCCCAGCGAGTCGGGAATGCCGAGCGTCGTGGCACCCGAACCCGCTTTGATCAGGACGCTGTCGTGAGCGCCGTGAAAGCCGCCCTCGATCTTGATGATCTTGTTCTTGCCAGTGGCCCCGCGAGCCACGCGAATGGCTGCCATGGTGGCCTCGGTGCCGGAGCTTACAAAACGCATCATCTGCATGCTCGGGTACAGGCCGCTGATCCGCTTCGCCATCTGCACCTCCAGCTCGGACGGCGTCCCGTAAAGCCAGCCCTTTTGCAGCTGGTCCGAAACCGCTTGAGCGACGGCTGGGTGGCGGTGGCCCAGAATCATGGGGCCGTAAGCCAGACAGTAATCGATTAGCCTGTTCCCGTCCGCATCCCACAGGTAGGGGCCCTGTGCACGGGCCGTGTAAAAGGGATAAGGCGAGATGGCCCGCACTGGGCTTGAGACGCCGCCAGGCATTAGATGGCGGGCGTCGTCGAAAAGCTTGATCGAAGAGTCAAAACGCATTAGAGGAGCACCGATCAATCATCTCGGGGTTTAGATTAATCAAACTTGCGATTACCTGCTACGTTTTCTTTAAATCGTGTTCCTGCAAGCGCTCTGCAGGCCTTATGGGTTCCATACTATTATTATTCACGAAAAGTATATATAAAAGAAACAACAAGTTTAAACTATATTAGTATAATGAAACAGTGATGAGAATTAAATAGTTGGAAGAGGCTAAGAAAGGCGGCAGCAAAGCAATAATAACCAAAAAATATCTTTGAAGGGATGGCACGAATTAGGAGCCTGCCGCCTTCCAGGCCGCCTCTTCCGCCCTTTTCAGGACCAGGCGGAGCGGCAGACCGGTCTCGTCTGCGATTTTTTTGCAGTCCTCGTACTCCGGCTTGGCGTTGATCAGACTCCCGTCCATCCGGCTGACCTTGATTCGCACCCGGTAAGAGCGCCCGGAAAACTCCACATCCAGCGCATTCTCCTCGCGCTCCGCCACGAAGCGGTGCAGGCTGGGAAAGACCCGCACGCCTAATGATCCCGTCTCTCTGATGATGATCCCGGCCAGCCTGTCCATCTCCTCATGCCTGGCGATGGCCCGGATCACGTTGCCGCTGCGCCCTTTCTTCATCAGGGCGGGCAGGACGGAGACGTCCAGCGCGCCCGCATCCATGAGCAGCTCGATGAGGCGGCCCAGCACCTCGCCGGTCACGTCGTCCACGTTGGTCTCCAACTGCACCACGCGGTCGCCATGCGGTGCCCGGTTCAGCCCGCCCGCATGCCCATCCGCATGTTTGCCTTCATGTTCGCCTTCATGCTCACACCATTGCTCGCACATTTGGCCGGGCCCATGATCGTACTCCTCTTGCTTGTGGCCATTTCCTCCCGCAGTCTTCTGTCGCCCGGGAAGGACCTCGGCAATCAAGCCCCGCAGCACATTGGGCAAATCCAGATCCCGCTTTCCCGCACCGTAGCCCACCTTCTCCACCCGGATTAACGGGAACTCCTGCACAAACTCATCCACGAGCACCGCCAGCAGGGCCGCGCCCGTGGGCGTGAGCAGCTCCGACTGCACCGGCCCGCCCTTCCAGGGTATCTCGCGCGACCGCAGGATCTCAAGCGCGGCGGGACCGGGAACGGGCAGAAGGCCGTGGGCCGATTTCACGTAGCCTCCGCCGACGGAGATCGACCGGCAAATGACGCGCTGGACATTCAGGCTCTGCAGTGCCGCGCAGCCTCCGGCGATATCTGCCAGGGCATCGAGGGCTCCGATCTCGTGGAACCTGATCTCATCCTTCGGAACGCCGTGCACCCGGCTCTCCGCCGCGGCGAGAAGGTCGATAGCCGAAAGTGCCTTTTCCAGCGCCTCTCCCCGCAGGCTTGAGCCCTTCAGGATCGCTACCGCTTCCGCGAGCGATTGGTATCTCCGGTCCGCGGTCACGGCGGCTCTGGCGGCCATGATGTGGCTGCGCTCCACTCGTGAGACTTCAAGCTTGCAGCCCACGGACTCAACCGCCTCGCAAACTGCGATCAAGTCTGCTCCCAGGTCCAGGAGTGCGGCCATGATCATGTCGCCAGAGGCTCCGGCGCAGGGGTCGAAGAGAAGGGCTTTCATCAAAACAAATTATTTTGTCTATGCCGATAAATACAAATTGGTCCTCGACCAAAAATTGCCAGGTTATGCCAAGGGAAGAAGACAATTGGCGCGGCTACGAATGGACGGCCCTCTCCGTCACCACCGTCGGCGCTCTCCTCGCATCCATCCAGGGCTCGGCCCTGCTCATCGCCCTGCCGGACATCATGACCCAGCTTCATGCCGGGTTCATGACCATCATGTGGGTGCTCCTCGGTTTCCTGCTCATCACCACCGCTCTGGTGCCCGTGGTGGGAAGGCTGGCGGACATGTTCGGGCGAAAGCGCCTCTACAATGCCGGATTTGCCATATTTACTCTCAGCTCGCTGCTTTGCGGCCTATCCCAGCCCCAATTCCAGGGCTGGGATCTCGTGGTCTATCGCATGATTCAGGGAGTGGGCGGCGCTCTGCTCTTCACCAACAGCGCGGCCATCGTCACCGATGCCTTCCGCCGGGGCCGGGTGGGCCTGGGCCTTGGAATCAACACCATCGCCTTTTCCGCCGGATTCCTGATCGGGCCGGTGGTGGGCGGCATCCTCACAGCCTTCGACTGGCGCTGGGTTTTCCTGATCAATGTGCCTTTGGGCATCGTTGGAACGATCTGGGGAATCCTGCGGCTGCGCGAGCCGGTGGTACTGCCTTCGCAGCAGAGCTTTGACTGGCTGGGCAGCCTCACCTTCACCGTGGGCCTTGGCTCGCTCTTGCTGGCAGCATCGCTGATCGCATTCCCGCTCATCGACATTTTCTACGTCTATGCGCTCTTCGCCGTGGCCGTCGTCGGCCTGGCGGCATTCTTCGTGGTGGAGCGGCGCGTCTCCCAGCCCATGATGGACTTTTGCCTCTTCGGCGAGAAGCTCTTCGCCTACGCCTGCGCCGCCAACGCCATCAACGGCTTGGCCCGTGGCGCTGTGCTCTTTGTGCTTATCTTCTTCCTGCAGGGGCCCTACGGCCTCGATCCCCTCTGGGCCGGAATCATGATGGCTCCCTTCGGGGCTGCGTTCATGCTCGTGGGCCCCCTTTCCGGCTATCTCTCGGACAGACACGGCTCGCGGGGCCTGGCCACGGCCGGACTGCTCATATCGGGCCTGGGACTGCTCGGCCTGAGCACTGTAGTCAGCACCACGCCCTACTGGCTGCTGGCCCTCTACCAGGCGCTCATGGGCGGCGGCTCGGGGCTGTTTGCTTCGCCCAACACCAACGCCATCATGTCTTCCGTTGTGCCGGAAAAGAGAGGAACGGCAGCAGGCATCAATTCCATGCTCATGAACACCGGCCAGATGCTCTCCATCGCCATCGTCTTCCCGCTGGTGCTCAGCCGCATCCCGGAGGATGTCATGTTCCACGTCTTCCTCTACGGCGGCGGAATGAGCGGCGCTCCCCTGGCGGCCTTCGAGTCGGGGATGCATGAGGCGTTCCTGGCCTCCTTTGCCGTCACGCTCATTGCGGCAGCGATCTCAGCCCTGCGCCCGGCGCATAGCTTCTCGGAGGCTCCTGCTTTGCCTAAATCTCAATGACAGTTCCTGCGCAGTTGAAGACGAACCGATCGCCGAACTCATTAAAGAGCCGGGCAGCCGCCGCTGGCCCCGTGCAGTGGGACACGCCGAGGAGGCCGATGTCATATTCCCGCAGCGCCCGGACGGTCTTTTCCAATCGCATCTGAGCTGCAGCCTTGTTTGCATCCGAGAAACCCAGGTGAGTTCCGCCGATCACGCCTGCAATCTTCCGCACGCCTGTGACGTTTCGAGCATGCTCAATGGTGTTTATCAGGCCGGAATGAGCGCATCCGAGGACTATGACCAATCCATTATCCGTTTCAACCGCCAGGGCCTGATCGTCCAGGAGCGGATCGATCCTCATCTCCGGGTCCTTCACAAGAAGGTCCTCTTCCGGCGTCTCAAAATCCGTGATTCTGGGAATCTCGCCCAAGAGCCAAATGCCCTTACCCAGTTTTTGCGGCTGGCGCGAGACGCAAAAGCTCGCACCCATCCGCTCGTACTCCTGGCGGCTCCTGACGAAGCCGATGTAGCGCAGCGAATCCCGTCGCTCCACGTACTTGGGGGCAAAGGCATCGGGATGGCAGTAAACATTCGCAGGCCCGGTCAGCAACAGAATGCTCTCCAGGCCGCCCGTGTGGTCGTAGTGGCCGTGGCTGAGGGCTATGCATAGGCCGGATAAATCAAGGCCCAGAGTCTTGGCATTATGAGCTGCAGAGATGCTCTGCCCGGTATCGAAGATGAGACGGGTCTCACCAATCTCCAGGTAAACGGAAAAGCCATGCTCGGCGAGGATGTCCCGGGTCATTGAAGCGGTGTTCTCGCTCAGGGTGATGAGCTTGATCGACATGCAAAAAGATCTGTCTGTCGCAATTAATAACTCGCGCCTTGAGACTACTTCTTCCAGAACTCCGGCAGCAGTAGCACCAGCGCAGTTACAACCTCCAGCCTGCCGATCCACATGCAAAAGAAGAGCAGCATCTTTCCTGCCGGGTGAATCTCAGCGAAGCTGTACATCGGTCCCACATGGCCAAAGCCTGGCCCGGCATTTCCAAGCGTAGTGGCCACCGCAGAGAGCATGGTCTCAATATCCATACGCGGATCGTCGTAAGATATTATTGCCAAGAGCAACGAGGCCACGGCAAAGATGATCAAATAGGATGCCACGAATATGTTGCTCGGTCGGAGAATCTCGTCCCTCACGGGAATTGCTCCCAGCCTGACGGGAATGACGGCTTTGGGGTGCAGAGCATGAAAAAGCTCTCGGTATCCGCTCTTCAATATCAATAATATTCTTACAACCTTGATGGCTCCACCCGTGGAGCCTGCACAAGCGCCGATGATCATAAGCAATAATAGAATGAATTTGGCGGCCGTCGTCCATTGGTCGAAATCAGCCGTGGCAAAGCCGGTGGTGGTCATGATGGAGACTACCTGAAATCCGGCGAGCTGGATCTTGCGAAAGATGTCTCCCTCCAATCCGCCCCAAAGAACGATGATAGTAGTTGATGCAAGGACGATCAATGCGTAGAATTTGAACTCCGGGTCCCGGAACAAGGCTCTCCTATCGGTGGTGAGCATCTTGTAGTGCAGGGCGAAGTTGGCTCCGGCCAGGAACATGAACAGTGTGATGATGGCATCGATGATCCAGCTCTTGTAGGCAGCAATGCTCAAGCCCTGCGGCGAGAAGCCGCCCGTGGCCATGGAGGCGAAGGTATTGCACATGGAGTCGAAGAGCGGCATCCCGACTAAACAGAGGAGCACGATCTCGGCAACAGTCATGAGGATATAAACCAGCCAGAGCACCCTGGCCGTTTGCCTGATGCGCGGCGTCAGTGCGTCTTTATCCGGACCCGGAACCTCCGCCCGGTAAAGCTGGCGGCCCGCCACACCCAGGCGCGGTAAGATGGCCACGAACAGCAGTATGATGCCCATGCCGCCCAGCCACTGGGCAAAGGACCGCCAGAAGAGCAGCCCCATGTAGGTCTCGTCCTTGCCGAAGCCTGGTCGAAGTATCGTGACATTTCCGGCAACACTCTTGATGCCCAGCTCAAGATTATGAGCCAGGCTGCTGTCGGCAAGGGTCGCATTTATTATCCAGTATCCTTGGGCGTTGTACTCGGTGAGAATGGATGATCCGGTTGTGGTAAAAGCTGACATGGATTCAAAGAGGCCGTCGATCATGCTTGTGCCGAGGAAGTAATAAGGCAGCGCCCCGAAGAATGCCGCCCCCAGCCACCCCAAACCCACCAGCGCAAAGCCCTCTTTCAATCCCGGCTCCTCGTCCGAGGACAAGCGCCCCAGGAGTATGCCGGAGGCCAGCGTCAAGAGCGACGTCAGGGCAAATGAGATAACTCCGCCTGTTTCGCCATAGTAGGCAGCCACGGCTCCGGGAACCAGAAGCAAAACCGCCAGAATCTTGAGAAGAGATGCAAATAGGCGCAGGAATATCCGGATCTTCATGGGTCGGGGCCTCTCTGGAGATTAGTCAGCAGCATTCACCAGACTTAGGGCAACATTTCCTGTCATCCTGTTATAAAAAAGATATGCTCCCGACAGCGTTCGAGCTGGAAATATTTTGCAAAAAACTGCAGAAGAGAGCCTGCGACATACAATAAAAAAGTGTGAGATCATCCGACAAAGAGCTTCTTTACTTTGGAGACGACATCCGGCATGGACATCACCAAGACGCGGTCTCCATCCATTACCTTGAAGTCGGCATCCGGCACCATAGGCTTGCCGCCTCTCAAGACCATGCCGACCATCGAATCCTTGGGCAGCTCCTTGTGAATATTCTTCCCGATGATCCTGGTCTTCGGCTTGGCGATGAAGTCCACCAACTCCATCCTCTCGTCACTCAGGGTGATCACCTCTTCTCCGCCAATGGCCCTTTGCAGCACGACATCGGCGGTTACCTGTCCGGGGCTGATGGCCCGATCAACACCCACCATCTCGAAGAGCTTGATGTAAACGCTCCTGTTGACACGCGAGAGGATCTTTTTGGCTCCGAGCTGCTTCACCAACAAAGAGCACAATAGATTCTTCTCATCCAGGCCCGTTACGGCGAAGACCACATCCATCCTGCCCGCGCCCTCTTCCTGGAGAAGAGCCAGATCAGTGCCGTCGCCATTAAGGATCATGGTGCTGGAGAGCTGCTCTGCTATCTCTCCGCAGCGGTCCGCATTCAGTTCGATGAGCTTGATGTCGATGCCCATCTTCTCCAGCCTGTCGGCCAAATAGAAGCCGACCATTCCGCCTCCCACGATCATCGCCTTCAGGGAGGTTTGGGATTCATGAAGCATGATCCTTAAGTCAGGCAAGACATTTGCATCGCAAAGAAGCATGAGGTGATCGTTCAGACGTATCTGCTCGTCCTCTTTAGGAATGGAGATATCGCCGGCCCGATTTATGGCTACGATCTTGCAATTTTTAGGAAGGCTCATCTGGTCGATAGGCCCGAGGATATTCATCTCCGGCGTTACCTTGAACTCGATCAGCTCGACCTTTCCTCCGGCCAGCTCCCGGTTCATAAGCATGGAGGGGAAGTAGAGTGCCCGGGCCATCTCCTCGGCCATAGCCAGCTCAGGGCAGATCATGTAACTGATTCCGATCTCTTTGCGGCCCTGGACCGGTCGATCGATATATTCCGGATTGCTGACCCTGGCGATGGTCTGGCGCACGCCGAAGTGGTTGGCGATGATGCAGGTGATGACGTTCACCTCGTCGTTTCCGGTGACGGCGACAACTATGTCCGCCTTCTTGATGTCCGCATCCTCAAGCAACCGCGCGTTGGCGGCATTGCCCATGAGCACTTTTACGTCCATCTCCTGCAATCTGGTACAGGCAACCGGGTCTTTATCGACGACGGTTACATCATGATCCTCATATAGCTCGCTGGCTACGAGGAATCCGACCTCGCCAGCTCCTGTGATCAAAATACGCATGCTATTTCCTCCATAATTCGGGGATGAATAATAAGAATATGGGCATCAGCTCCAATCGACCAATATACATGGCAAAGAAGCCTATCATCTTTCCGGCTGCAGACACCTGGGACCAGTCAAAGGTTAAAATGCCGAACGCCGGTCCCACGCCGCCCATGCAGGATGCGATGCCTGCAAAAACAACCTGCATATCTACCCGCGCATCTCCTGCAGAGACCACGGCCAGGCCCAAAGACAATGCCAGCCAGACTGCCAGGTAGAAGAACGAGTAAAACAGAATGGGCCGCAGTATCTCTTCCCGTACCCGGGATTCGCCCAGCCGGACCGACAACACGGCATGGGGGTGTAGCATGTGAACCAGCTCATTGTAGGTATATTTCAGATCCACCAGCAACCGCCCAACCTTTATGCCGCCGGCGGTCGAGCCGATGCAGCCTCCTATGAGCATGACCATGATCAGAGCCAGCTTCGCAGCCGTGGACCATTTGTCGTAATCCAGAGTGTTGACGAAGCCGCACGTTCCCATAAACGAGACGACCTGGAACGATGCCAGCCGGATTTTGGTTGGCAGGTCCCCCTGTATCCCGCCGAAGAATATCAAAATCACGGTTGCAGCGGCGAGGATGGTGAGCATAAACTTGAATTCTTCGTCCCGGAACCACGCCAGCCGGTCTTCTGTGAGAACTTTGTAGTGCAGAGAAAAGCTGGACATGCCGAGGATTATGAAGACCGCCACAATTGCCTCAATGATGGGGCTGTGGTAGGCGACGAGGCTCGATGCCTGGGGCGAGAAGCCGCCCGTGGCCAGCGTCGAGAATGCCGTGCAGACGGCATCGAAAATCGGCATTCCCACCGCAACCAGCAGGACAATCTCCAACGCGTTGAAGAGAAGATAAACCCGCCACAGGATTCTTGCCGTCCCGGTAGCACGGGGCGTGATGGTGTCCTTGGACGGCCCCACGGCCTCCGCCCGGTAAAGCTGACGGCCCGCCACGCGCAACTGGGGAAAAACGGCCACTACCAGGAGAATGATGCCGAGGCCGCCGATGAGCTGCTGGAAAGACCTCCAGAAGAGGAGGCCGTAGTAGGTATGAGCGTGAGTTGTGTGAAGCGCAGCATCGGCTCCTGCCACCTCGATCACAGACCCGGCCAGAGCCGTTGCGATGCTATTGTCTGCCAGAGTGGCATTTACGATATAATATCCGAGAGCGTTGGATTCCGTGAGGATTGTCGCCCCAGTGGCTGAAAAGCCTGATATGGATTCAAAGAGAGCGTCCACGAATCCGAGCCCCTGAAATACAAATGGAAAGGACCCGAGGACAGTGGCGCAAAGCCATCCCAAAGTGACGGCTGCAAATGCTTCCTTGTATCCGACGTCGCCCTTTTCCCCCATCCGCTTGAAAACGATGCCTAAAGATACCGAGAGCAGAGACGTCAGGGCAAATGCCACGATTCCATCCGTCTCATGATAAATTGCGGCAACGACTCCCGGCACCAGCAGTAGCAGGCCGAGGATCTTCAGCACCGTGCCGATGATATCAAGGACAACTCGAATTTTTATATAAGACCCCACCCGAAGCTTCGTCCCCGAGGTTCAAAGTTCGAGGGAAGAAAGCCGCTCTTCGGACTCTTTGGATTTGATCCGACTTGCAGACGGATCATTACGCCCGGCTTTGCGTCGAGGAGCTTGCGGCAAGAATCCTTTTGGGGAATCGGAAAAAGAGCCGAAATACAGGCCGCTATAGCTCACCATAGAGCAAAGCTGATGGCGATAAATATGACGGAATCCGGCTTCGTTGGGCCTGAATTCGCCAGGATGATTCATGATGATTCCCAAGGTTCGCAACCCCGAGAAAACCGGCCTCCTCGAATCAGGGTCACCCGACGGTGCGGGCGAGCTTGGTGCGGGGGCTTACACTGATTCTATTTGAGGCTCCAGTTTCCTGCATCTGAAGCTCGCCGCAGACGACATTTGAGGATATAAAAGTTTCCATCAAAATAGCCCCGGCCAATAGTCATGCAGTTATCAATACTGAGATTTGGCTCAAAACTACTTGACAAAATAATAGTGATTTCTGCGGTTCTCTGATGAATTCCCAAAATCGAATAAACATCAACTGGGCCATTGATTTGGCCTTACTTGATCCTGAAAATGAAATATGCTTAACCTGATCCTGAAAATGAAATATGCTTAACCTGATCCTGAAAATGAAATATGCTTAACCTGATCCTGAAAATGAAATATGCTTAACCTGATCCTGAAAATGAAATATGATGCCAGATAAAAAATGTGCTCTGTCTCTCCTAAGCCTGTCCGCCTTTGTAGACGGCACGAACCTTTGGAGCGGGGCCTGCTGCGTGAGATACGGATGACCGGCCCGTCTTCGAATCCCTATCCATCCTCTGCTTCAGGATGCATTTCCCATTCCTCACCCCGCCCAGCGGATTCCTGGGAGTTCCCATCGAATTCATGCATCTTGCCATTACGGCTGCTCCCCTAGCCAGACCGTCATCCACAAAGACCACATTTTTATCGGGCTCATCGTAAAGGCCGAGCGTTTCTATTTCATCCAGGATTAGGCTCGGCTTGTTACCGCTGATTCCCGCCCGACCGGTGATGCCGATGGCCGTTTTGCCGCTCACGATGCCTTCTTCCACCCCCACCTCGACCAGCCTTCGGACCATGTGAGACGAAACTAGATCCAATGTGCCGAAAAGCGTGTCCAAGTCACTTGATTTATGCAGCTCGCCGCCGATCTCGGACAGCTTGACGAGGTCGCTTCCGTTCACGCCCACGTCGCAGCCTATCAATACCACATTATTTTGCCTGGCCGCGCCGGGATTCACGGGGACCAGGCCATACTTCACTCTGCTCGCCGGCACCTTCTCGATGATGACCAGATCGTCGATCCGCTTTGCATAATCATTTGCATCCGCTCCGTAATCGGGCTGCATGTCGGATTTGAAGAGATCCAGCGCCGCGCCTGAACGCCGGTCCACCAGTCCCGTTCCCTGGACCACGGCATCGTGTATCGCCCCGGCAAGGCCCAGGAAGTTGCCGATGGTGTGAGAATAGGGAAGCTCGTCGCTCGTGATCCTGCCTTTGAGGGTGGTTCCGAAATCCAAAGACAGACAGGGATTGCGAAAGTCCACGTCCGTCCATCGGCTGCCTTCCTTTATGCCGGCAGTGGCCAGCTCGCCCTCCATCTCATTGGCCACCACCTCGATTCCCGTTGAGCCTTGCGGCGGATAGCAGGATGCCACAGCGCCATCGAAGACGACGCTGTCGATCAGGGTGTAAGGTCTGAACTTCTCGACGATGTTGTGGACGGACATGGCCGGGGTCATGAGCCTGGGAGGCACGCCTGCCATGAGACACCCTTTGGCCAGAGCCAAAATGAAAACGCCTATCTGATCCGGTGAATCAAGCTCCGCCACCACTCCCGTGGACCGAACCACGAAATGCAGGTCGGTCTTGATGTCCAGCCGGGCCTTGTTGTGGCTCTGAACGAGAGTATCTCTCACCATCTCGGCTATGGAATCCCTGGTGAGAGGTGTGCCGTTGAGGGTTTTGGCGAAGATCTCCTCACCGGATTTTGGCGGCCTCACATCCCGGGTCATCTTCACTGTTTTATCAACAATGTAGGTCTTGCCGGTGTCCATGTCCGTGGCGGTTAAGATGCACTTGGTGGTGGTGTTCCCAACCTCGACGGAGGCCACGATGTAAAACGGCCCGTTCTTTAGTTCAAGGTAGCTGACCTTCGGACTCTCTGAGACTCTCGGCTTTAATTCATGGATTAAATGGAGGAGATTCATGCGTAGAAAGCAATTTTTTAAAACCGGGTATATAGCTTTATGTAATGTCTTTGATGCTCGCACTCGAGTTTCAATGAGCGAAAAAAAGATGGAATGCCTGGAAGGAGCGAGTTCAGGCCGCAGATGCGGTCGTGGCGCGCACCAGGGTTAGTGCGATGATGCTGGCAAAGGATTCCAGCAGCCTGCGCTGTTCCGGCGAAAGGAGCCGCTCAGGCTCCCCCAGGCTCACGCCCATAACGCCGACTGTTACCTCCTTCGCATGCAGAGGCAGATAGAAGAGCGATGCCGAAGACAAGGTCTCCGTTCCGCGTCCAGCCGGCTGGCCATGCTCATAGACCCATGTCGCCACTCCCAGCCTGCGCTCATCGAAGATCATATGCTCTCCCATCTGAGCGCGAACCTGGAGTTTTCCGGTTCCATCCGGCAGCAATATCATCACCTCGCAGCGGAAGGCTTCAGCTATCTCTTTGGCGGCATAGCGCAAGAGCGATTCCGAACTTTCCGCCGCCATCAGGTCCCGGCTGAAAGCGTAAAGGGCGGAGACGAAGCGCTCCCTCTGCCGGGCATTCTCTCCCTGCCATCTGACCAGATCCGCCACAAAGCTGGTGGCGATTCCGACTATGAAAAAGACGAAGAACATGGGCAGGTAACGCAGGTCTTCCACGGCCAGAGTTAGCTGAGGCGGCACGAAGAAGAAATCCAATGATGCCACGGCCAGTATTGATGCGGCAAGGCCCGCACGCCTTCCCCAGGTAATTCCACTCCAGACCACCGGCAAGAGCAGCATCATAGCAGTGTTGATGAGACCGAGCCAGGGATGCAACACCCAGCAAAAAGCGGTCACTGCAGCTACGCTTGCCAGGCTGCCGTAGAACGGCCTCCAGCTCATCGCTTCATCCGGCTCAGGCGCAAGCATCTCTTTTTCTTTTATCTCAGCCTCAGTGCTTCCTATGACCAGCACATGAATCGGCCCGCTCCGGCTGATGATCTCATTGACGACCGAGCCTCCAAGCCATCTGTTCCACAATCTGCGGCGCGGCAAGCCGACTACCATGAGCGTAATGTTTTGCGCCCTGGCGAAGGACAGTATCTCTTCCGAAATTGCGTGCCCGCTGAGGACCTGCACCTTCGCGCCCAGCTCTTCCGCCAGCCGCATGTTGCGCGCCAGTTGACCTTTGGCAGCTCCTGAGGTCTGCCTCTCTGAAGATGCTTCAACATAGACTGCGAACCATTCGGCGTTCAGGTCGGCGGCCATGCGCTGGCCTATGCGCACCAGCCGCTCGGAGAGAGAGCTGGTACTGATGCAGACCAAGAGCCTGGAGCCCGCCGGCCAGGGGCCGAGAATGCCGTGCCGGTCCATGTAGGAGCGCATGTCGTTGTCCACCTTGCGGGCGGTGTAACGCAGGGCCATCTCCCGCAGCCCCAGGAGGTTGCCCTTGCGAAAGAATTGGCGCACGGCTTGCTCGGCCTTGGGCGGCACATAGACCTTGCCCTCGTTAAAGCGCGCCAGCAGCTCCTCGGGCGGCAGGTCCACTACCTCCAGTTGGTCGGCCATCTGCAGAATTCTATCCGGCACAGTCTCACGGACCCTAATGCCGGTGATCTGATAGACGATATCATTGAGGCTCTCCGCATGCTGGATATTCATAGTCGTGTAGACGTCGATTCCCGCATCCAGCAGCTCTTCCACATCCTGATACCGCTTGGCATGGCGGGTGCCCGGTGCATTGGTATGGGCCAGCTCATCCACCAGAGCGATGGCAGGACGGCGTGCCAGCACACCGTCCAGGTCCATCTCCTCCAGAACTATGCCTCCGTGCTCAATTTGCAGACGCGCAATTATCTCCTGGCCTTCCAGCAATAGCTCAGTCTCACGGCGTTTGTGAGTTTCCACAAGCGCGATGACGACATCCACGCATTCCCTTTTCAGAGACTGGGCCTCTTCCAGCATCTGGTAAGTTTTGCCCACACCGGCGGCAGCGCCCACGAATATCTTGAGCTTGCCCGCCCTTCGCTCTGCCTTCTGCTCCTTATGCTGCAACCTGCGCAGCAATGCGTCGGGATCGGGGCGGCACTCTTCAGGCATATGTTCATCTCCCTCTTGTCAGATCGTCCAGTGCCAGGTTGAGCTTGAGCACATTCACCCTCTCCTGGCCCAGTATTCCGAACTGAGCAGGCTCAATGATCTGATAGACCAGCAGCTTTACTTCCGATTCGGGAAGGCCTCTGGCTTTGGCAATCCTCGGCACCTGGAGCATTGCTCCTTCCATGCTGATATGCGGGTCAAGGCCGCTGGCGGACGACTGGACCAGGTCAGCCGGAACTGGCGTATTTTGCGGCAGATTATTTTCCATCCGAACCTGCTCAACCCTGCGGCGCACCTCATCCATAAGCCGGGAGCTGGTCGGACCCAGGTTGCTGGCCCCCGAGCCGTTAGCGGCATAGCTCACAGCCGAAGGCCGCCCGTGGAAGTAGCCGGGGCCGGAGAAGTTCTGGCCGATAAGCTCGGAGCCTACGACATGGCCATCCACTACGATCAGACTTCCATCCGCTCGCTCAGGCATCGCCATCTGGACCACACCCGTTATCACGAGCGGATAGACGAGGCCGGTAAGCAAGGAGAAGGACAGGAACAGCAACACCGCCGGTTTTACTTCTTTAATAATATCGTACATTTCGTCTCACTCCAGATGCAGCGCTACTACCAGGATATCGATCAGCTTGATGCCGATGAAAGGCACAATCAATCCTCCCAGGCCGTAGATGAGCAGGTTGCGGCGGAGAAGCAAAGCAGCGGTCGTCGGTTGATACCGGACGCCCTTCAGCGCCAGGGGAATGAGCAGCGGAATGACGATGGCGTTGAAGATGATGGCCGACAGAACCGCGCTCGTGGGCGTGGCCAGCCGCATGACGTTCAACATGCCAAGCATGGGATATTCGGCTGCAAATAGCGCCGGAATGATGGCAAAGTACTTGGAAACGTCGTTGGCCACGCTGAATGTGGTGAGAGCGCCGCGAGTGATGAGTATCTGCTTGCCGATCTCAACGATGTCGAGCAGCTTGGCGGGGTTCGAGTCCAGGTCAACCATGTTGGCCGCCTCTCTTGCCGCCTGAGTGCCTACGTTCATGGCCACGGCCACATCCGCCTGCGCCAATGCGGGTGCATCGTTGGTTCCGTCTCCGATCATCGCCACCAGGTGTCCCTCCCGCTGATACTTGCGAATGGCTTCAAGTTTGGCCTCGGGACGAGCCTGGCCTATGAAATCATCTATGCCCGCCTCTGCGGCAATGGCTGCTGCGGTTGTCGGATTGTCGCCAGTGATCATGACGGAGCGAATGCCGACCATGCGCAGATGCGAGAGACGCTCCTTGATGTTCTCTTTAAGAACGTCCTTCAGTCGGATAGCACCGAGCACGCGGCTGCCCTCGGCCACAACCAGAGGCGTGCCGCCTTCCCTGGCGATGCTGTCCACAGCCGCTCTGATGCCCTCCGGCATCCTGCCGCCTTTGGCTAACACATATTCCTCAATGGCGTCGTGGGCTCCTTTTCGGATCGCACGGCCATCCCAATTGATTCCGCTCATGCGCGTCTCGGCGCTGAAGGGAATGAAGGATGAACCGTCCGGCGCTCGAATGTCTCTGCCCCGAACGCCCAGCTTCTCCTTGGCCAGATCGACTATGCTCCGGCCCTCCGGCGTCTCATCGGCCAGGGATGAGAGCATGGCCGCATCTGCCAGATCCTCATTCTTCTCGCCCTCTGCAGGAATGAACTCGGTCGCCATTCTGTTTCCCAGGGTGATGGTGCCGGTCTTGTCCATCAACACGACATCCACATCTCCTGATGCCTCAACAGCCCTGCCGCTCAGAGCGATTACGTTGTGGGAGAGAAGCCTGTCCATGCCGGCGATGCCGATGGCAGGCAAGAGGCCGCCGATGGTTGTCGGCATCAGGCAAACCAGAAGCGCCACCAGTACTGGAACGGTGATGACAAGGCCATTGTATCCGGCAAAAGCTTCCAGGGTTACCACTACCACGATGAAGAGGCCGGTCAGTCCCATGAGCAGTATCTCCAGCGCCTGCTCGTTGGGCGTCTTCTGGCGCTTGGCGCTCTCAACCATTCCGATCATCTGATCCAGGAAGGTCTCGCCCGGATCGGCTGTGATGAGAATTGTGACCTTTCCGGAGAGAACGCGCGTTCCTCCCGTGACGCCGCAAAGGCTTCCTCCGGCCTCACGAACCACGGGAGCTGACTCGCCTGTGATGGCCGATTCATCGACCAAAGCGACACCTTCTGCGATTTCGCCGTCACTGGGAATGATCTCGCCGTCTTTCACCAGTACCCGATCGCCCTTGCCTAGCTCCAGAGCTGAGACCTGTTCCGTGTTTCCATCAGGAAGCAGGCGGCTGGCCTTGGCGTCGCTCCTGGCCATTCGAAGCGTCTCGGCCTGGGCTCGGCCACGGCCCTCGGCCAGTGCCTCGGCAAAGTTGGCAAACAGTATGGTAAACCAGAGCCAGATGCTGATCTGCAGATCGAAGGCACAGGCTCCTCCGCGCAAAATGTCGCCGGCGGTGATCAGGGTCGTCAGGACGGCGCCGATCTCCACGGCAAACATCACCGGATTTCTCCATAGCTTTCGTGGATCGAGCTTGATAATGGAATCTTTGGCGGCCTGAAGCATCAGATCCGACTGCCAGAGGTTGGACGTTTTTATCTTCATGTCTTTTCACCTCAAAATGTCGTTCCTGATTGCATGAGCAGATGCTCCAGTATCGGGCCCAGCACAAAGACCGGGAAGAAGGTCAGAGCGCCCACGATTATGACGGTGCCCACCAGCGTGATCACAAAAAGCGGGCTTGCGGCGGGCAACGTCGCAGAGCTTGCCGGAACGATCCTCTTTTGCGCCAGAGATCCGGCCAGGGCCAGAGCCGGCAGGATGGTGGCAAACCTGCCCACCAGCATACCAAAAGCCGTGGCCAGGTTGTAGAAGACCGTGTTGGCATTCAGGCCGGCAAAGGCAGAGCCGTTGTTGCCGCAGGCTGATGCAAAGGCATAGAGGATCTCCGAGAGGCCGTGCGGTCCGGCATTGTTCAGGCTGGACAGGCTCTGCGGCAGAACAATGGCGACGGCGGCAAAGATCAGCAGCGTCACAGACGGTGCCAGCAGGCCGATGACGGCCATGATCATCTCAAAGGGCTCCAGCTTCTTGCCGAAGAGTTCAGGAGTCCTCCCGATCATGAGTCCTGCCAGGAACATGGTCATGATGGCATAGAAGAAGATGCCTATCAGGCCGACTCCCACACCGCCGAAGATCACCTCGCCTATGGCCATGTTGAAGAGCAGGACCAGGCCCGCCAGCGGCATCAGGCTGTCATGCATGCTGTCGACGCCTCCGCAGGAGGTGACCGTGGTGGACTGAGCGAAGAGCAGGGACGGCACCACGCCAAAGCGCGTCTCCTTGCCTTCCATGTTCACTCCTCCGGCAACTCCCAGCTTCTCCAGCAATGGATTCCCGGAGGTCTCGGCCCAAAGGCCCACTCCGAGGCCCATGACGTAGAGGACCAGCATCGATGCGAATATGGCTTTGCCCTGCTGATGGTTCTTGATCATGGACCCAAAGGCAAAAGGCAGCGAGGCCGGGATCAGCAGCATTCCCAATACCTGCAAGAAATCCGTCAGAGGCGTCGGATTCTCAAAGGGATGGGCGGAGTTGGCATTGAAGAAGCCGCCGCCGTTGGTTCCCAGGAACTTGATGGCATCTTGCGAGGCCGCAGGACCAAGGGCGATGACCTGCTCTGCGCCTTCAAGGCCGTGCGAGATGATGTAGGGGCCAAGGGTCTGCACAACGCCTTGAGAGGCAAATATCAGAGCCCAGACAATCGCCAGGGGCAGCAGCAGATAGAGCACGGACCTGGTCAGATCTACCCAGAAGTTTCCGATCCCATCGGCGTTCTTGCGAGCGAAACCTCTGACGACGGCCATAGCAGCGGCCAATCCCACGGCGGCTGAAAGGAAATTTTGCACAGTCAGTCCCAGCATCTGAGTCAGATAGGCCAATGTCTGCTCGCCGCTGTAAGACTGCCAGTTGGTGTTGGTGGTGAAGGAGACCGCGGTGTTCAAAGCCGTGTCCCAGCGAACGGCCCCCAGCCCTTCAGGATTGAACGGGAGCCTTCCCTGCAATTCTTGGAGCAAAAAGACGGCAGCGATTCCCAATATATTAAAGACCAGGAGCGCTGATACGTAGGTCTTCCAGGACATCTCTCGACTCTCATCAATATCTACAATTTCGTAAAGCCCTTGTTCGATGGGCCGGATCAACGGCGAAAGCAACGTTTGCTCGCCGCCGAATACTTTTGCGATATACCTTCCAGTCGGTGCTGCCAGTACCAGCAGGGCACCGAGCAGCAGGGCTACATATGCAAGTTCTGTTAGCATTATGTCACCTCAAATCAAGATATAATCTTAATGAGAATTTTTATATTATATGACAACTAACCATAGCCAATAATTGGGCTATGATAGTATTCTAAGCTAATCTGGGACGTTGTCCCGAAACAAAATCGCTTGGGTTTGAAGAATTTCTAAGCGTCAATACATAGGCATCTGCTCCGCTGACCGGACCTGTGGCGGCTTTGGCCTTCTCCGGCGTCAGCTTGCCGGAAATCCCAATCGGGTTTCCTTGCAGCAGGCCTGAAATTGATCTCATTTTTTATCCCTCTTTTGGAGACGAAATGGGAGGATTTTTCATCACTCCGACCGATCTCCATGAAGCCCTTCCTACTGGCGAGTCGGATATATAAATGTATTTAGGAATGATTATGAAAACGTTGTACGATTTTGTCCGAGTCAGTTGAGCTGGAATCCGAAATGGCCGGAACCCGAAATTCAGAAATCAATGGATAAAACAGAGATCGGAAGGCAATAACGAAGGAAGATGGAAGAGATTCAAATCAATTCCCCCCGCCGTCCCGCTTTCCCAAAGACCTGCCCGTGAAGGCTTTCGGCAAAAGGTCCTCCACCGACGCAGTCAATGCCTCTCCGTTTAAATTGGCCATGATGATCAGGATATCTTTGCCAAATTCGATCAGGCTCTGCCGACAGATGCCGCAGGGCGCGATGGGCTCCGGTGTATCTCCCACAATTGCTATGGCCTCAAAGTCGCGCTCACCGGATGCGACGGCTTTGGCCAGTGCCGCCCTTTCCGCGCAGATATCGGCTCCCGACGAGGCATTCTCGATGTTGCTGGCCGAGTAGGTCTTGCCGCTCTTGCCGAGCAGCGCCGCCCCCACCCTAAATCCGGAGTAAGGGGCATAGGCGTTCTGCAGCGCCTCTGCGGCTTGCTCGATCAAGGAGTCGTAGCCGCCAGTGTACGGGCGCGGGCCGGCGCGCAGCGCTCCGATGTACATGCACTCCTGGGGCGGAATGGTGGGAATCTCGCCGCAAACCTCCCGAATGGGCACGGGTGCATCTCGGATGATCACCGCCGGGATGCCTTCGTCGCCTTCGCCCATGACGATCTGAGCGGCGGAAACAAGGTTGTCCGCCACCGCCTTGCGGGTGATCTTCAGCTCCCTGCCGAAGAGGTCTTTCTGGCCGCGGGCATCCTCCACAGGCTCCAGGCCCTCGCAGGCCAGGGCCACGCCCACGCAGCCGAGCCGCAGCGGGTGAGTTCTGCTGTCGCCGATGATGACTCCGATCTTCTTTCCCTGCGCCATGCGATTGCGAATATCCTTGGCAGCCGTCTGCGCGTCCGCCGGGAAGAGGACAACGTAGCCGGGCGGCGCGTTGGAGTGATCGATCCCGGCGTTGGGATAAAGAAAGCCCTTGTTCAAAGTGAGGACAACGCCCGGAATGCCGCCCAGGATCTCATCGGACTCGCGCAGGATCAGCTCCATCTCATGCGGGTCTTTGCAGTACTTGGCGGCCAGGCTCCTCGCCAGCTCGCCGGGAAGGACGTCGTCCAGCAAAATCACGCGCCCCTCCGCTGTGGCGACCGTGCTCTCCGAGACGACGAGGATATCTCCGTCCTGAAGCGTCAGGCCTGCCTCAGCCATGCCTTTTTCTAGAGCCGACACAAGGTCGTCGCCCACTTTCACGAGATTTGTTTTTATGCCCAAGACTTGCAAGAAACTCACCTGTAGCGCTCAGGGCTGTCGATCTGCCTCAGAGCGTCATCAATACACTCGGCCACCTGGGCGAGCCGGAAGGGCTGGCTTCTCAGGTTCTTCACCAGGCTGGCGATCTGAGAAACGGTGCCGATGATTAAAACCTCTTGTGGCCGCTTGTCGCAGCGAAGGGCAAGCTTCGGAATCGCGGCATCCCCGCCGCGGGCCAGCATCTCCTGCTTGATCACCAGCGATTCCATCGAGCTCAAGCCCCGCACGGCTACCACCCGGAAAGAGCTCTTCTTGCAGATGATGCCGAATCCCCTCTCGTCGACTTCCGTCTGCCTGAGGGTCTCAGCTATGTCCTCACCCTGGCCGAGATGTGCAAGGACCTCGGCGCTCAACTCACCGCTTTCCGATCGGGCCGGGCGTCCTCGGATGGCCTCTGCCATGCGAATGGTGTGCATGCTTGTTGAAATGTCATGCGTCCGGACGATATGCGCGCCCAAAAAGACGGCTATGGCTGTTGCCGCCAGGCTTCCGCTCAGCCGGTCGTAGGGATTGGCAAGGCCCAGCGTCGCCCCGATGAATGTCTTGCGGGAGAGGGCGGCAAGAATGGGTCGACCCAGATACCGCAGCCTGCTGTAGCCGCCGAGGATGGCCAGATCGTACTCGGTCGTCTTCTCGGGAATCCATTTGCCGACGCCGGGGTCCACAGTAATCTTTTGCAGGGAGACGCCCGCCTCGACCGCCAGCCGTACTCTCTCCCCCAACAACGGAATTATCCGGTCAAGATTCAAGAGGTCGCCCGCCGCATTCTCCGAGGCCATGATGATCAGCGAGCCGCCATACTCGGCCACAGCCTCGGCCATTGCCGGGTCTCGCAGGCCGGAGACATCGTTTATGCAGGCCGCGCCTAAATGTAGAGCTTCGGCTGCCACGGTCGGCCTTTGCGTGTCGATGGAGATGTCGATGGAAAGATTTTCCCGGATCACCTTCAGGGCAGGGATGAGCCTCGCCTTTTCCTCGGACTCGCTCACGGCAGGCGATCCAGGCGCGGTGGAGACTGACCCGAGATCGATCACGTCCGCTCCCTCCTCTTGCATGGCCATAGCCTGGGCGAGGACATCATCGGGGCCGACGACCGAGCCCTTGTAAAACGACTCTCGGCTGAGGTTGATGATGCCCATCATTCTCACGGGATAGGCGTCTCCCAGTGAAACCCTCCCGATCATGCCTTTTATCACAGTTTATTGCCTCAGAGATTCTTGTTCATTTCAGTTTTCATGCAGCCTTGCGCTTAATTATTCAGCTTTTTGCATTTCATCTCGCTCGTCCGACTATTCCGACAATCTCAACATGATTCCGGTTCTGCGGGCTCTCTCGATGGCCCGGTCGAAGAGCACGAGGCCGATGACCAGGTAAAGCGCCGCCAGTAACGCTCCAAGAGCCAAATTGTGCGGTTCGGGAATAAATACCGATCTGTAGTATTCCAAGAAGTAAGTCAGGGGAATGGCTCTGGCGGCGGTCTGCAGGGGACCGGGCAGCACGTTGATCGGATAGTAAATTCCGCTGAAGAGCAGGATCAGGCCGCTCAGGCTCCAGGCGGCAACATCCGCCTTCTGGCCGAAGGTGAGGATGCAGATGCAGACAATGATGCCGATGACCGCGGCTGTGGCAAATACTCCGGCCAAAAATATGAGCACAGGTAAGAGTCCGCCCGCCAGGAAATTGAAGCCGAAGAGGTAGTGGCTGACGACCACCAATATCAAGAATACAACGCTTCCCCTCAGGATGCCGAAGAGCAGGGCTCCGAAGACGAGATGGTAGCTATGCACCGGAGCGATGAAGGTGTTCTTGATGCTCTTGGACCACATATCGAACAGGAGGACGTAGGCCACGTCGATCTGCGCCACCTGCAAAATGGTCAGGGCGATGGCACCGACCAAGAGGAAGGAACCCATTCCCTCATCCACCTTCAGGAAACGCGTCAGGAGGCCGATGGAGAGAAGGCTGATCATGGGCCAGAAGAACAGCTCGAAGAGGGTGAATATATTCCTCCTGGAGATGATCCAGTTCTTGTAGGCCGATGCCAGGTACTTGTTCAATCTACCGCGCCAATTCAATGAATACATCCTCCAGGTCGGGTTCTTTTATGCTGATATCAAGAATCTTGGCTCCGGCGAAGAGCTTGACGATACGATCAAGGTTCTCAGCATTGCGATCGATGACGATCTCCACTTTTCCCGGAAAGGCGGAAACGCTCAGGACTCCGGGCACTCGTTTAAGCTCCGCCGTGTCCAAGCCGCCCAGGAATTGCACAGTGACCTTCTCCCCCAGGCCCAGATGGTTCTTCAGGTTCTGGGGAGTATCCAGAGCCACGATCTCGCCTTTGCGCAGGAACGCAATTCTATCGCAAAGCATCTCCGCCTCGGGCATGTAGTGGGTGGACAGCAGCACCGTGATGTTCTGCTCTTTATGAATTTTCCCGATGAGGTGCCTGGTCTTCATGGAGATGTCCGGGTCAAGCCCCGTGGTGGGCTCATCCAGGAACAGCAGGCGCGGGCTGTTGAGCATGGCCTTGGCTAAAGATAGCCGCTGCTTCAGGCCGGTGGAGAGGTCCTCAAACTTCAGATCCTGAAAATCATTCAGCTCAAAAGCATCTATCTGGTCGCGGACAATTTGGGAGAGGCCGGAGCCGTAAAGGCCGTAGAGCATGCCGTAATGACGCAGGTTCTCTTTCACCGTCAGGCTCCAGGGAAAGTTGGGCTTGGCGGTGCTGATATTGATCAGTTTGCGTATCCGGTCCGTGTCCTTGAGCCCGTCCAGGCCCAGGATGCATAGGCTCCCCTGTTCCGGATAAATCAGCGTGGAGAATATGGAGATGAGCGTGGTCTTTCCCGAGCCGTTCGGTCCGAGCAGGCCGAAGATCTCACCCTCATCGATCTCAAGGGTTATATTTTTTAAGACCTTTGTGGCCTTTCCGAAGAACCCCTTGTAGCTCTTGCAGATCCCATTGGCCTGAACTGCCTTCTCTGTCATATTTGCTACCATCTTCTCCTGCGACGCCGGAGCAAATCCTTCCGTTTCAGGAATATAAATGCCGCTCCCACCACGACGGCAAATACAATCGCGGCGATCATTGCCGGCAGCCAGAAGCCGCTATCATCGGCATCAAGAGCCAGCGGGAAAGAGAACAAGAACCGGCCTTCCCTTGAATTGACACGGCACCCCAACTGGAAATCCTGCAAGGCCGCGTCGCCGTCTACGCTCAACGAGAACGATGCCACGGCCAGCGCCCCGGAATTTATGTCTCCCAGGAAATACTCTTTTCCGCCGTTGCCGTCCCAGCGAAAAGGCGGCATAGCTTCAAGGCGGGCCGAGCAATTGTGCAGATCCTCCGGTCCATCGTTTTTGATCACGATCATGAGGTCGCCGCTTTTACCCGGAGCCAGATCCGATTTCGTCCCCAGAACCCTCAACGGCCCGGATGAAGGGGCCAGCACTTTAACCTCAAGGGTGGCGTTGGCCGGCAACAGGAGCGGCGAGACTTCACCGTCGCTCACGCTCACATCCACCTGGCGCTCGTAATCCAGGCGAAGGGGCAGACTGGTCCAGCCGCCCTCGCCGCCGCCGACGGTCAGGTTGAATGCCACGCTTGCGAGCGAACCGGCGGGAAGGGACTCGATATGCTGTGGCCCGGAATCAACGCCAACCGGCCCCGCACCTGCCAGAGTGGCCGTGATATCCAGGGCATCGATACCGTGCATCTCCTCGGCCATCTCTCTGGAGATATCTTCTCTTGAGCCGTTGCCGCTGATGGGTATCAGCTCCTCCAGCCGCCCGTCATTGGCGAGCGTCACCACCAGAACATCCTTGCCCACGGCGAGCACCGGATCGGCGACGGACGCGACAATTTCCGGCATTCCGACCGCCTTGTAGTGGTCATCTGCGAAAAATATGAGATCTTCTCCGCATCCCAGCGACACGATGACGGCAAATGCACATAGGAGTTGGAGCGGGAAGATCGGCTTCATCTTGATGTAGATTTTTCCTGCCACATATTAAGGCTATCCGGCGGATTTGTTGAAGCTCATCATTTCGTCGATGCTCTTTGATTCTACTGAACCTGCAATTGCCATTGGTTTTGCAGATGAGTCATCACCGCAGACAACAGCAAGGGGGGGGGGAGCGCCTAATGCGTTCCATCAATTAGTCTTTTTGTTGTTTGCCCCCAGATCCCTTACTGATCGGCTCAAGTTCAAATTTTGCCTCCTTTGCGGAAAACGACTTGACCTGAGGCAATATCAAAAAGAATGCCAGCAATGCTATAATGATAATCTGGCTTTCAATGCTGACAGGCGCGCTTTTTAGCACATAGGTCGCATTATTGGCCGCCACTATTTTTGTTTCATTGGTGAGAATGGTTGCTGATGGCAGTGAGGCAATTCCTATCATTAAGATGAAATAACCACAGGCCGCAGCGAGAAGCATACCAACATAAGATTTTACAGATCCTCTTTCTCCAAACCACCAATTCCACCAGCTAAAAGGCTTATCATCTTCTGTCGAGGACAAGAAGTCCTTTGCTTTGCCAATTTTAGGATCGACTCTTTGAGCAATCCTTATCAAAGCCTCAGCGCGTTTTTCATCGCCAAGATCTCGGTAAAGAATTCCCAAGTTATAATAGATTTCAGCAGATTCATATTTGCCCAATGCCCGTTCGTATTCCTTCTTTGCAGCCTCATATAACCCTTTTTTATAGTAAAGCAAACCAAGATTATTGCAGGTAGCAGCCCTGGTTTCATTGAAAGCTCTCTTTTCACTGGGGTATATATTTTCTATTGACTTAATTTTTTTCTCGCACAAATCTCCAAGTTTATCGGCATCAGTTAGCAAATATTCTGCTTTATCATAATTCATTTTATCCAATTCAATCCGAGATTTGTTGTTGAATATGTCAACAATTTGAAACGCATATCCAATTTGTTCTTTTGTAGGGGCTGCCAGGATTGACAAAAGTTCATTTTTATTATCGATGCCCAATTTTTTGATGAATATTCGTTGAGCATTGTCAAACATCTCCATTGCTTGATCCGGAGATTCTTTCTTATAATACGTGCGACCTAATAAAATATAGGAATATCCATTTTCGTTATTTTTATTGTCTATTAGAGTCTCTCTAAATAACTTTTCCGCATTCTTCCAATCACCAAGTTTATAATAATAATAGCCGAGGTCATTTGTAAACCACTGATTTTCCGGCCTTATTTCTTTTGCTTTTTCCAGCCATTTTTTGGCTTCGCTGAGATCATTCTGAGCAAAAAGAGAATAGCCGTAGTCGTGGTAAGTCCATGCCAAAGCATCATCGTCTACATTTTTTCCGCCGCATTCCTCATTCAGATAGCTATCGAAATAGCATTCAGTAATGAGGCAAAGATCGAGGGCTCTTTTAAAATATACAGAGGCCAATTCGTAATTGGTTTCTGAGAGCGCGATAATTCCGAGCCATCTATTGACATTTGGCGCATCTCTATATTTTGCATCCTCTGCGTTATCGGATTCTTGGAGTGATTTAAACAAATTCTTTGAATCATCAAGTTTTCCATTATTATAGAGACTTACCGCTTTGCAGTAAGAGGAATATGGCATGATCAATAATCGACAATGAGACTATTAAGCTTTTCTATAATCCTAAAAAGTGTGTGTAGTCCTGAAATTATTTCGCGTCCGTCTTAGTTTTATGGTGTTTGAATTATTCATATAATTTCACAACCCAAACAGTCTATGGCCAATTACGAAATAAGCTTCCAAAGGCATTTTTCGCCTGAAAGCGTTTTCTGATAGTCTACCGATAACGAGTTATTGGGCATGAAAACCGCTGCAAAAAAACTCATCTGCCTAGATGCGTTTATGATGGGCCAATCGAATGCAATCAACTCTTCTTCGGCAAGCAATCCAGACTGGAATGGATCGTTCAACTCAATGAAGGTAGACTACCCGTTTTCTGGAGTCTCCAGAATACCAATTCCGTGATGCAAGTACACGACCTACATTTCCGGTATGCAGCCATGTTGCACAATCCCAAAGGCGCTGACAATTATTGTCAATAACATTCTGATGGGATTCAATAGCAGCAGATAAGACCTTGCACCTGCTGATATATGGGTTTGAAGACCAGTCTCCTGTTGGTTGATAGACATGAAGCATACCCCATGCTCATCTAACTTCTTTTGACCTTAGATTAAACTATCATATTTTATTTTTGATGTCCAGCATATTTTTATTATTTTAATAAATTATATTTATTTTAATTATATTCTTTTACAAAAAATAAAAAAATGCAAAAAATCGCGTTCTATAGATACTTATACATCTGCACCGCCTGGCTGGATGAGCTGAGGTCGATAAAGACTCCCATCAGCTTATTGCCGCTATAATACCCGTAAATAGGATAGTTTCCAAAGCCGGTCAATAGCTGCAGGCCGCTTCCTGTGTCGGTCGCAATGCTTAGGCTTTTGGCCGCATTCAGGTAGCCGATAATACTATAGCTGCTGTATGGCCGCACGACAACGCTCTTTTGCGTGCCGGTCCAGTGGCTCGATGGGAACGGATCTCCGCCAACCCACGGTTTGCCGATGCCTTTGTTGAAGAGATCTTCTGCGGCCTTCTCGCCGGGGCGATACTCTACGGGAGCCGCGCTGCATGTCATGATGGGCAGCAAAAGGGCCGCCAATATCATAACTAATACTATCTTTGCAATTGAACCCATTTTTCACTCCGCCTAAATCATTCAAATTTTGAAATTATTCATCGTCTTAGAGGCTCAATATTTATTTTTCTTTCCCTGTGATATTGCAGATGCGAATTGAGCGAATTTTGCCTGCCCTATCATCCTATTGCCCTACCATCCTACTATTGTGCGCTGATAATATCACCGCGATTTGCAGCAGACTTTTTGCAGCAGGCTTTATGAACCATTTGAATCAAATATTATCTGCAATGACCGATCTGTTGCAATCCTTGAAGAGAAAATGTAAATTGCTCGACATACCGCTCATGGGAATAGCTGATGTTAATCAATGGGAAACTCCGCCATTCCGGCCCTGGGTGCCGAAGGAATTTTTCCCTCAATCGATTTTTCCGGAAGCAAAATCAGTGATCGTCATCGGCCTGCCTATCACTTTGCCCGTGCTTGAAACATCGCCTTCAATTTTCTATCGGGAGCTATACCTGACGGTTAATTCGCTGCTTGACCAGTACTCCTACCGCCTGGCAAATTTCCTGAACGACAGAGGCTATCCCTCGATTTTCGTGCCCAGAGACGGATATGCAGGCATCGAGGCGCTAGTGAAAAATCCGGTCGCCTTCTTCTCGCACAGACATGCCGCCCTCCTGGCCGGGCTTGGCGCTTTTGGCGTGAACAACATGCTGCTCACGCCGGAATTCGGCCCGCGGGTGCGCTTCGGCTCCATCTTCACGGCAGCCGAGCTTCCCTCCTCATCACTCATGGGAAAAGACCTCTGCACGCGGTGCATGCGCTGCGTGCGCATGTGTCCGGCATCGGCCCTGGATGAGCAGGACTATCCGGCTGGACTCACGGAAAAGAAGAACTGCGCCGCCCACAGTGCTGAGTTAAGCCGGCTTGGCATCTCTCCCTGCGGGATCTGCATCAAGGTCTGTCCGGTGGGCGATGATCGAAGGCTCTTCGGGCGGGAGGATATGTCGGTCTATAAAGATAAGGACCGTTTTCCAAAGCTTCACGAAGCCTGGGAGCATGTGAGAAGATACGGACGGCGCTAAACTGACTGCTGCTTAGCCTCGGCGAAAGAATGGAGAGCAAAACGCTCATCATTTCTTTCGATGGCGTTTTTTGCCAGCAGCCGGGCAGCCGTTGGACAGCGAATTGGAAAGAGCCCGCCTCAAGAACTTCCCGGTATAGCTCTCTTCCACTCCTGCCACTTCCTCCGGCGTCCCTGCAGCCACGATCCGCCCGCCAGCGTTTCCGCCCTCCGGCCCAAGATCGATGACGTGATCCGCAGACTTGATCACATCGAGATTATGCTCAATCACGACAACAGTGTTTCCCATCGCCACCAGATCGTTCAGAACCGCAATCAACTTCTTGACATCATCAAAGTGCAGCCCCGTGGTCGGCTCATCGAGCAGATAAATGGTCCTGCCGGTGGCTCTCTTGGCCAGCTCCCGAGTCAGCTTAATCCTCTGCGCCTCGCCGCCTGAGAGTGTGGTCGAACTCTGGCCCAGCTTGATATAGCCGAGTCCCACGCCAAGCAGAGTGTCAAGCTTGCTCCGAATGGTCGGGATATTCTGGAAGTGCCCTCTTGCCTCCTCCACGGTCATGTCCAGCACCTCGGCGATGGACTTGCCTTTGTATTTGACCTCCAGAGTTTCCCGGTTGTAGCGGGTGCCCTTGCACTCCTCACACTCGATGTAGACGTCCGGCAAAAAGTTCATCTCGATCTTGATCAGCCCGTCGCCCTGGCAGGCCTCGCAGCGCCCGCCTTTCACATTGAATGAGAATCTCCCCGCCTGGTATCCGCGAACCTTTGCTTCCTTGACCTCCGCGAATGCCTGGCGGATGGGATCGAAGACCTTGGTGTAGGTGGCTGGATTGGAACGGGGCGTCCTGCCGATGGGGCTTTGATCGATGACGATGACTTTGTCGATCTCCGAATCAAAGATCAGCTCATCATATTGGCCCGGCGTCTCGCTGGACTTGTAGATCTTCTTCATGAGAGCCCGGTAGAGAGTGTCGTAGATCAGCGTGGACTTGCCAGATCCCGATACGCCGGTAACGGCGGTCAGGACGCCGATGGGAATCTCGACATCGACATCCTTCAAATTATTCTCCTTGCAGCCTTTTATGCGGATGTACGAATTGCTCGACTTCCGGGTAGGCGGGATCTCGATTCTCTTGCAGCCGGAAAGATACTGGCCGGTGAGTGAAGCCGGGTTATTCTCGATCTCCTGCGGCGTTCCTTCCGCGACCACATAGCCGCCGTGAATCCCTGCTCCGGGGCCGATGTCAAGGACATGGTCAGAGCTGCGAATGGTCTCCTCATCATGCTCGACGACGATCAGAGTATTGCCGAGGTCCCGCAGCTCCTTCAGGGTCTCGATGAGCCGGGCGTTGTCCCTCTGGTGCAGGCCGATGGACGGCTCGTCGAGAACGTAGAGAACGCCGGTCAGGTTTGAGCCGATCTGCGTTGCCAGGCGGATGCGCTGCGCCTCGCCGCCAGACAGTGTTCCGGCGTTGCGGGACAGCGTCAAGTAGCCGAGGCCCACATGCTCCATGAAGCCCAAACGGGATCTGATTTCTTTGAGGACCTGGCGGGCGATCTCCTGATCCTTCTCGGAGAGCGTCGGTTCAAGCTGCTCGAAGAACGCGATGGATTCGTGGATGGACAGATCAGTAACATCCACGATGGAGCGGCCACCGACCTTCACGGCCAAAATCTTTTGCTTCAACCTCTTGCCGCCGCAGGACGGGCATGGAAGCACCCTCATGAACTTTTCCAGCTCCTCGCGCCGGTAGTCGGAGTTGGTCTGCCCATAAAGTCGCACGCTCTGCGGTATCAGCCCTTCCCAGGAAGCGTTGTGCGACCAGTACGCATCGCCGTTCTTCATGCTCATGCTGAACTTGATGCGCTCATCCGAGCCGTACATCAGGGCGTTGTACTGATCTTTCGTGAGGTCGCGCATTGGCGTGAATATATCAAAGCCGAAGTGTTTGGCTACCGCAGCCAGATGCTGGCCGCGCCAGCCGTCCACAGCGTTGCGGTAGAGGGCCACGGCACCGTCGGCGATGCATAGATCCTTGTCCGGTATAATCAGATCGGGGTCGAACTCCATGCGTATGCCAAGGCCGTTGCAGGCTTCGCAAGCCCCAAAAGGACTGTTGAAGGAGAACATGCGCGGCTGCAGCTCCTCGAAGGCCATGCCGCAGACGGGACACGCCATCTTGGCGGAATACAAAATCTCATCCCCATCAGCCTTCAGAACCACGACGAGCCCATCCGCTCTTTTCAGGGCATTCTCGATGGCCTCCACCAGCCGGGATCGGTCCTCGGTTGGGTCCAGCCGGTCCATGACGATCTGGATGTCGTGCTTCTTGTAGCGGTCCAGCTCGATCTCCTCATCGGTTCGCAGGATCTCCCCGTTCACCCGCGCCCGAGAAAAGCCCTCTGCATTCAGATCCTTCAAAAGCTGGCCGTAGGTTCCTTTCTTCTGGCGAACTATCGGCGCGAGTATCGTCACCTGACCGCTTGGGCCATCATCCTTTTTGGCGGCCTTTTCCGCATCTGCAATGATGCTGTCTGCAATCCTCTCCGGGGATTGGGACTCGATGCGAATGTGGTGATCCGGACAATGGGGCACTCCGATGCGGGCAAATAGCAGCCTCAGATAATCGTATATCTCCGTGACCGTGCCGACGGTGCTGCGCGGATTCTTGGAGGTCGTCTTCTGCTCGATGGAGATGGCAGGAGATAGCCCTTCGATGGAGTCCACATCGGGCTTGTCCATCTGCCCCAGGAACTGACGGGCATAGGCGGAGAGGGATTCAACGTAGCGCCGCTGGCCTTCGGCATAGATGGTATCGAACGCAAGCGTTGATTTCCCGGAGCCCGAGACGCCGGTGATGACGATGAATTTGTCACGGGGAAGCTCTACGGTTATGTCTTTCAAGTTGTGCTCGCGGGCACCTTTGATGATAATCGATTTCATTTTAGCTCTCGTGTATTTGTGGTCAATGGCTATCTTTGCACAGAGGATGAACTTAACCTTTTTTAGCTCGGTCCTGAATTGGATTTAGGAATGCATGACATTGCTGCTAATCGGAAATATTGCTAACATAGACTTCCGTCTATTGTCAAGACCGCGGGACAGAAAACCTGAAGACCAAGTAAGGAAAAATGGTAACTGCGTGTCCGGATGGTCGTGTGACGATGATAGTCTCTCGCATTGTGCTCAAAAACTGGCGGAACTTCCAGAAAGTAGACGTCCAAATGACAGATCGTGTGTTCCTTGTAGGTCCCAACGCCTCCGGGAAATCGAACTTCTTGGATGTCTTCCGTTTCCTCAGAGACATCGCAAAACCAGGCGGAGGACTTCAAAAAGCGGTCAAGGATCGTGGTGGAGTATCGAAGATAAGGTGCCTGGCGGCAAGAACGGACCCTGTCGTCGAAATAGAGATCTTCCTATCTGAATCTCCTGGCGTACCGCCAAAATGGAGATATTCAATCGGAATCGAGCAGGAAGTTCGCGGTAATCGACAACCGCTTCTTGTTCATGAAAAAGTATGGATGAATAACAGGATATTGCTGAATCGACCAGATGAATCAGACGGCATTGACAAATTGCGGCTTACTCAAACCCATCTCGAACAAATTAATTCGAACAAACGCTTCAGGGAGATCTCCGACTTTTTCGAGTCGGTTCAATATCTGCATATTGTTCCACAGCTTCTCCGTCATCCTGAGGCTTTTCCCGGACCGGAGATCCCTGGCGATCCGTTTGGGAGAAAGTTCCTTGAACGCCTAGCGAAAACCCCTGAAAAAGTGCGCAAATCCAGGCTGAAGAAGATCGAAACCGCTCTGCAAACTGCGGTTCCTCAGCTAAAAAATCTCTCCTTCATAAAAGATGATGCAGGCGTTCCACATTTGGAGGCGGTTTATGAGCACTGGAGGCCGAAGGCGGGAAAACAGCGCGAAGATCAATTCTCTGATGGGACACTGCGTCTCATTGGTTTATTGTGGTCGTTGCTGGAAGGAGATTCCTTATTACTGCTGGAAGAGCCGGAGTTATCTTTAAACGCCGGAATTGTCAGCAAGCTGGCACCGCTGATCGCCAAGCTGCAAAGGCAGAGAGGCCGACAGGTCATGATCAGCACTCACAGTGCAGATCTTCTCTCTGATAAGGGGATTGGCGGCGAGATGATCCTAATGCTTACACCAAGCCAAGAAGGAACTCAAATTCGTTTATCTTCCAGCGACGCAGAGATCAAGATGTTGCTGGATAGCGGCCTCAGTGTTGCCGATGTGGTCTTGCCGCGAACAGCTCCTCAAAGAGCTCTTACTGCTTGGGCGATCTAATTGAACGTGCGCTCGACCATTCCCATTAACATCGCGTTTGAGGACGACCTCAGCGGAGAGGTTATCGCAAAGATGATCCTTTGTTCTGGGAAACCTTATCAGATCGGCCATTGCTTTTCGCGGGGAGGATTCGGCTATCTCAAGAGGAATATTTGCGGATTCAATCAGGCCGCAAGGGGCATGCCGTATCTTATTCTAACCGACCTGGACACGGAAAATTGCGCACCGGAAATGATGCATAAGTGGCTGCCTCATCCCAAGCATCCTAATTTGCTATTTCGCATCGCAGAACGGGAGGTTGAATCCTGGCTCCTTGCCGATCGAATAGGTTTTGCAAAATTCCTCGGCATAAGCCGTGGTCTCATGCCGCTTGAGACGGATAGCATCGCGGACCCTAAGCGATATTTGATCGATTTGGCTAGGCGCTCGAAGAAGCGATCAATACGAGAAGATCTGGTGCCGCGGCTTGGCAGCACTGCCAAGCAGGGATCCGCTTACAATGATCGCCTCATCTCGTTTGTTCGAGACAAGTGGAATATCTCTGCCGCCCGAAAGATTTCGCCCAGCCTTGAGCGCACCATGCGTTCGTTGGAAAATTTTGCCCCCTTGTGGAAGGATATCATAGTGCAGAGATAATATGATCTCCATCACTTGTCTGCTATCACTTGGTTTATGATCATTCATAGGCTTTTTTTGTGTTGTTGCAGCAAGGCTCTTTGGACGAAGCCTACTGCAACCACTGTTCACCGAAGTTCATCAGCAAATTTCATTTTTCTGTTTTATATCTTTCTTCAGTGTTTATTGTTTACATAACCTTGATCCTGTCCATCGGTCCCGGCGAAATCGGCGAGAACGCTTTGAAGTATTCAACCAATGCTTCCAGATCAACAGCTCCATAAATCGGATTTGTTCCTGCCGTGAGCACCTCGAAGTTGTCGCCTCCGTCTGCCAGGAAGTTATTGACTGTGATGCGATATGATGAATTCGCATTGATGGGAATGCCCTCTATCTTGATGGAATTTATGTCGACTTTTCCTCCCGTTGGCGCGCTCTGGCTCCAGGTGTATGCAAAGCCCCGGGATACCTGAAGAATTCTATTTTCGCCGGCTTGAGGATTGTCGAACTGCTGTTCGAGCAGCTTATCGATCTGGCTTCCCGTCAGGTTCATGGTTACGAGCGTATTGCTGAATGGCTGAACGCTGAAGGCATCTGCGTATGTTACATTTTCCGGCAATCCCTTATCACTGCTGTTGTATATCAGATCGCTTCTGATGCCGCCCGGATTCATGAAGGCGGCAACGGCCCTTTCGGTTTCGGCTGTGGCGTATAGTTGCGCATCGGCAATGACATCCCCCAATGCGGATTCGCCTGACGTCTTCGCATCTTTTGTGATGCTTGATTTTATCGATCCGATCGCCTTTTCGGCCAGAGGTGCAGCCAAGGCCGAATACCTTTCAACCATTTTCGAAATATCAGGATCTTTGGGGACACTGCGGGTTACAGCCACGTTCTTCGCCTGAGCCGCAACGACGTCTCCCGTCTCTTTGCTGAGGGTCAGATCTATATCCGTCAAAAAATGTCCCTTCCAGTCCGCCTGCGTCACCAGCCTGCCGTCAACGCGGGAAATATATGCCTGATGGGAATGTCCCGTGACGAAAATATCCACTTCATCGTCCGTGCGGTTGATCACATCGAGAAAATCTCCCCTGAGATTTAAGCTCTCATCGGGCAGGCCGCTCTGATAGCCTCCGTCGTGAAGCAGGACCACGATTGCCTTCACGCCTTTCTGCTTCAGTTCCTGGACAGCGGCATTGATGCAGTCCGCTTCATCCAGGAACGTCAAGCCCGCAATCTCCGAGCTCAGGGCAATGCTTGGCGTGTCCTTGAGAGCAACGCCGATGAAGGCCACCGGGATTCCCTGGATATCCTGGATTTGATAAGGCGGAAAGAGAGTTTTTCCCGTGCTCTCATTGACCACATTCGCGGTCATGTAGCGAAAGCCGGCCCCGGCAAACCTTTTGCCGTCCCGGCAGCCGTCCGTTCGATTGCATCCCCCATACTGCATTCGCTGCAGCTCTTCTACTCCATTATCAAACTCATGATTGCCGGCAGCCGAGTATTCCAGGCCGATCTGACTGAGGGCTTCAATGGTGGGCTCCTCGTGGAAGAGCGAGGACAGCAATGTTGATGCACCGATATTATCTCCCGCGGATACGATCACCGTATTCGGATTAGTGGCTTTCAGACCCTTGACCTGCGTGGCAAGATACTCGATTCCGCCAACCTGGGCCTGGTATGGATTGCCTGTTTTGTTATAATAAAGTGTCACGCTTCCTGAAGGCGGTTCGAGCTGGCCGTGCAGATCGTTGAGGGCTATGATCTGAACCTCAACGCTCTCTTCAGTCGAGTTGACTGCGGCTGTAGCGGCGGCAAATGCCGTCTGAACCAGAAGACCGGCTACTGCAAGGATAGCAAAACCTCTGCCGGAAAATGTGAACATGAATTTGCATTCATTATCTTGATGAGCGGTTCTATTCCTCAATTATGATTCCTCCAAGCACTTGTCTCTTTTATGTTTTTAAAATAGATATATGCATCGTTCCATGCAAATGCATCGTTTTGCGCAAACCGGCAGGGCGGCAGGAAAACGTCCTCCGCAAATCATCTGCAATTACCACAAAACCGCATCTCAAAAATGGGCGCAGAGACGGTATCTACAAAACAAGATATAATCTATACAAGATAAAAACTATAAAACTATGAAACAATAAAAACAATAAAATTAAAAATTAACTTTTCGTCTTTTAGTAAAGATGATAGAAAAGCCTTGCAGCTCTCTACCTTTATCTTTGTATCTAAATCTTCTCTACTTTGTCAGCCTTGGGGCCTTTCTCGCCTGCGATTGCCTCGAAGGTGACCTTGTCGCCCTCATCGATAGCTACACCGGGCTTCAAACCAGTTACATGGACAAAATAGTCCTTTCCATCGTCGCCTGCTATGAATCCAAAGCTCTTGACACGGTTGAAAAACTTTACTGTTCCGTTTACCATTTTTGATTCTCCAAATTACTGGATCACTAAATAACCTTCTTCTACTTAAGGTTGCTGGCGGTTGATTCTTTTCTCGGATGGATGCCGAATGATATCATATTCAAGGGAAACTTTTTTATAGAATATCAAATACTGTGAACCTGAGAAACTAGAACCTTAGAGTGCATTTATCGGAGGATTATCATAATGGCAGGAATGGGCGGATCACCAATCATCATTCTCAAAGACACTCGTCGAGAGACTGGAAAAGAGGCCATCTCAAACAATATCATGGCTGCTCGCGCTGTGGCCAATGCCGTGCGCAGCACCCTGGGCCCCAAGGGCATGGATAAATTGCTGGTGGACTCCATCGGCGATGTGACCATAACCAACGACGGTGTGACCATCCTAAAAGAGATGGATGTGCAGCATCCTGCGGCCAAGATGCTCATCGAGGCCGCCAAGACCCAGGATAGTCAGGTGGGCGACGGGACAACAACTGTGGCTGTTTTGGCCGGCGAGCTGCTCAAGAAGGCCGAAGTTCTTCTGGAGCAGAAGGTCCATCCCACCGTGATTGTGCAGGGCTACATGCTGGCAGCAGAGAAGGCCATACAGATTTTGAAAGCCACATCTTACACGGTCTCTGAGAAGGACAAAGAACTCCTGGTGAAGATCGCTGAGACCGCCATGACCGGCAAGCTGGCCGAGTCTCCGGATAACAAGATCGCCAGGTATGCCGTGGATCTGGTGCTCAATGCCACCGAGGACTACGGCGGCAAGAAAAAGTTCGACATGGACAAGGTCAATGTGGAGAAGAAGGTCGGCGAGAGCACCGCAGACTCCGAGACTGTTCTTGGTGTGGTCATCGATAAGGAGATCGTCCACCAGAATATGCCTCGCCGGGTAGAAAATGCCAGGATCGCTCTGCTCTCCACAGCCATCGAGTCCAAGGATACCGAGAACAAGACCGAGGTGCAGATCACCAACTCTGCTCAGTTCCAACTCTTCATGGAGCACGAGAAGCAGAGGGTCAAGGAAGCTGCAGACAAGGTAATCGCCAGCGGAGCCAATGTGGTCTTCTGCCAGAAAGGCATCGACGACATGGCCCAGCACTATCTGGCCAACGCCGGAGTCCTCGCTTTGCGCCGCGTCATCAAGAAGGACATGGACAAGCTATCCAAGGCCACCGGAGCCAATATCCTCACCAGCCTCGATGAGCTGCAGCCGGGCGAGCTTGGAACCGCCGCCCTGGTTGAAGAAAAGCATGTGGGCAGCGGCGTTATGACCTTTATCACCGGCACCAAGAACTATGCTGTGACACTGCTCTTGCGCGGCGGAACCCAGCAGGTTTTAAACGGCCTGGAGAGGGCGCTCGACGATGCCCTTCATGCCGTGGCCGATGTGGTAGAGGACGGAACACTGGTGGCGGGCGGCGGATCTCCCGAGATTGAGCTGTCGCTGCGCTTGCGCGAGTATGCGGCTACCCTCAAAGGTCGCGAGCAGCTCGCCGTAACCAAGTTCGCCGAGGCTCTGGAGATCATCCCCAAGACTTTAGCCGAGAACGCCGGTTTCGATGCCATCGACAAGGTGGCGGAGCTGAAGAACAGGCATGAGAAGAACAAGAATGCAGGTCTCAATGCCTACAGCGGTGAGGTAGTGGACATGTACGCTCTGGGCGTCGTGGAGCCGCTCCGCGTTAAGATCCAGGCCATCCAATCGGCCACAGATGCAGCATCATTGATCCTGCGCATCGATGATGTTTTGGCTTCCACCAAGAAGCCCCCGGCGCGGGCTCCCGGTGCTGGCGGAATGCCTCCGGGGATGGGCGGCATGGGTGGTATGCCCGGCATGGGTGGAATGGGAATGCCACCAGGAATGGGCGGAATGCCCGGGATGTTTTGAAATCAAGCATCCCAACTCTTTTCTCTCAATCCCGACTTTTTTCTCTCATTTTTCCGAAATATCTTTGAATTCTGCTCGGTTTTAACGTACTTACTCTGGATGCCCTTGCCCTGTGATTAATCGCCTATCATTTCATTCGCGATGCGCCAGGCTTCTGAATGCTATTATGCATCTTTTCGGCCCCTTTTGCAGGGTGATTTTTTAAACCTAAGCTCCCCATGATTTAGGCATACTAAGGTGCTTTTCGTTATCTTCAAACGAAATCTATAAATACTATTATGTGCCTAAATATGCACATTGAAATCATTCACTCGCGTCAAGAAGATTAATGGCCA
>Ga0074198_1000475_pt1 | contig 41550 bp, 36 predicted proteins | sample EPASupsiteSAE323_FD_64527 | JGI IMG/M metagenome (GOLD analysis project Ga0074198, IMG submission 64527) | Bioremediated contaminated groundwater from EPA Superfund site, New Mexico - Sample SAE3-23 | ecosystem: Environmental > Aquatic > Deep subsurface > Groundwater > Contaminated ... | reverse complement strand
GACACAGTTTGCCCAGCTGGTCACATTCGGAGTGGTGTGTATTGTGCTGTTATTCCTCACCGAGCCGCTTTCCTACCTGCCGGATGCTGTGCTTGCAACCATTGTCTTCACCATCGGGATTCACCTTATCGATGTCAGAGGTATGAAGAGCCTCCTCTCCCGTCGTCCTGTTGAATTCATGGTTTCGCTTTTCACAGCACTTACTGTGATATTCACCAGCGTAGGGTGGGGTATCGCCCTGGCGGTTGTCCTTTCGACGATTGCCCATCTCCGTCACAGTTACCGGCCACTTAATTTTCTGCTGGTTGAATCTCCCAACCGTGGATGGGCGTTAAAAACTATTGAATCCGGTAACCAGGCGGCCCCTGGACTTGTCGTGTACCAGTTCGGTGCTAACCTGTACTATGCCAATGAAGCTCGTTTCACGAGTGAGATTCTTAATATTGTACAAAATGCAAACCCCCCATTAAGATGGCTCTGCCTGTCGGCAGTATCTATACAGGATATTGATTTTTCCGGTTCAGAAGCGCTCAGACTACTTTATAAGGTACTCAGTAAACGGGGGATAGTACTTGTGATGAGTTCGGTTGAAGAACCGGTCATGAGGCAGCTGGAAAGGGATGACCTTATCAATCTAATTGGAAAGGATCAGATATTTGAGTTTACCAAAGATGTGATAGTTGCTTACCAGAAATTACCTGCCCTGTCTTAAGGACGGACGCCATGAAATTTCCTTATATTCTCTAATGATTTCTTTAATTTTCGTTCTAAAATCCCATTGTTTACAACAAAAGGGTAGTGTTAATTTGCGAAAACTCCTTGTTCTCACAAATATTATATTTTATCCTTAAAATAACAGGGATAACCTGAAATATATAATTTTTTCCGAAGTTTTTTCTGGTGTAAGTTGTTGGATAAGTCCCGGTTGTATTAAAGGATTAGAATCTCTTCTCGTAAACCAGGTATACCATTATTGGTATTGGACTATAACTTATACATAATCTAATACCGGGAACCTAATGAAATCCCTCCAATCATATCTTCAAATTTATTATCCACAATTACTCCTTCTAATCTCTACAATCGCCTGTATTCTGGTAAGCATCTGGAGCCTGAATTCAGGGTACACCAACATCTTTCAAAACCTTTTTTATTTACCAATTATTATAGCATGTGTCCTTTATTCCTATCGTGGTTTTCTTTTCTCATCTCTCCTGGCACTTATCTACTTCAGCCTGATGATAGGATATACACATGATCCTACAACTCTTTTGCAGGCATTTATTCGTATGATCCTCTTTATCTGTATTGCCTATGTAATTACATTCATTACCCTCTCGGGAAAAAAATATGAAGAAAAATACCGGTTATTTACCGAAAATTCATCAGATGTTATATTTCTGATGGATCTGACTGGTAAAATAAACTATGTCAGTCCCTCAATATTCAAGTTAGGTGGGTATACTCCTGAAGAAATTTTATACAAATCCTTTGACCGGATAATCTGTCCGGATTCCATTCCTGTCTTTACGGACAGGATGAAGAAAGTACTGGAGATGGCAGAATCCGGGACTGATGGTCCAGATGAATTGATTGAGGCAGAACTACCAAAAAAGGATGGGACTACTGTATGGGTCGAAGCCTCTCCTCAGGTGCTCCGTGATGATGTCAGAAAACCAATAGGTTTTTTTGCGGTCTGCCGAAATATCAGCGATAGAAAGAATGCTGAAAAGGCACTCTATGAAAGTGAAACTCAGTTCCGGCGAATTATTGAGAACCTGCCATTTCCACTATCCATCATAACCAGTGAGGGAAAAATCAGGTATATCAATCCTATGGGCATGCAATTCTATGAGTTTGAATCTGATGAAATAGCATATGATACCTGTATCCCCTGGTTCTGGGCAGATCCGGATCAACGAAAACAGTGGATTAATCAGATTGAATCCTTTGGTATGATCTCTGATTTCGAGATGCATTTAAAGACAGAGACCGGAAGAGAGTGTTGGATGTCAGAGTTTGGAATTTTTATCAGATATATGAATGAGATTTGTATTCTCCTGACACAACTTGACATCACCGGACGAAAACTCGCTGAACAGGCAGTTAGGGAGAGTGAGATGCAATACCGCTCACTCTATGAAAATATGCTTGAGGGTATAGCATATTGCATGATGTATTATGATAAGAATGGCGAACCTTCTGACTGGATCTTTCTTGATGTTAATAATGCCTTTGAAAAGCACACCGGTTTATCTGATGTAAAGGGCAGACTGGTTTCGGAGATATTTCCAGGAATCCATGAGCAGTCGAATGAGCTATTAGAGATATTTAATAGAGTTGTCGTTACCGGTACTCCTGTTACTTTTGAAACTTTTTCCGGTTCACTTGGAATCTGGTTACGTATTTCTGTATATAAACCAAAAGAGGAGCATTTTGTCGCGATAATTGAGAATATTACCGAACGAAAAGATGATGAAAGGGCCATACATGAGAGTGAAGAGAAGTTTATCTCCATTTTTGAGGAAACACCGGATCCCATAATAATTATTGGATCTGATATGCAAATCATCGATGTTAATCTGGGTTTTGAGAAGGTCTTCGGGTACAGCAATGATGAAATGGAGGAGTGTATACTGGTAGATACTACATTAAACAATCTTGTATCACGGATTCGTTTTCCTGAACATGAAGAAATGTCCTGTAATGTGATTAAGCGAGAGGAAATGACCTTTGTTAACCAGGCAGGTGATCCGTTTATCGCCGAAGTAAAAATATCTCCAATCTCCATTCAGGGTAAACCCTGCCTTCTTATCCAGATCCATGATATTGATGAGATACGCAAAGCCAATGATGCTTTAGCACAGGCGAATCAGAAATTGCATATTCTGTCAAGTATCACCAGACATGATATTTTAAACCGTGTTATGGTTACCTCGTTATATTCTGAAATGTTATTACAGGATACCAGCAACCCTGGTATGGCCAGGAGACTCGAGGCGATAAATATGTCCTCAGAAGAGATAAAGGGACTTATTCAGTTTACAGGGCAGTACCAGGAGATGGGATCAACTAAACCTGGATGGCAACAGATAGAAATTATCCTGAAAACCAGAATAATTCAGCGATTGATCACTGGTATTACTCTCATATCAAATCTAGGCAAAATTGAGATCTATGCAGACCGGATGCTGGAGAAGGTGATGTATAATCTTGTAGAAAATTCAGTCAGACATGGAAAGAATCTCACCCGTATTGAAATCACCTTTCATCAGGTGGGGAATGATATGGTTATTTGGTATGAGGATGATGGAGGTGGAATCATCCAGAATGAGAAAGAAAAGGTGTTTCAGAAAGGATTTGGGAAGAACACCGGACTAGGTCTGTTTTTGATACGTGAAATCCTCTCAATAACCGGGATTACAATCGTTGAGTCCGGAGAGCCTGATATTGGTGTCAGGTTTGAAATCCGGGTTCCATCCGGAAAGTACAGGAAGGTATAGGAATTACCAGTCCCGAATATCAGATCAATTGTTAGCAAATTTGTTTATTTGTTGGTTATTTGTGAATATAAAAAGGATACTTGAATTATTTGTACATAATTTTTGGTTTTGGCAAGTTTATTCCTGTAATAATAAATGACATTTACAGAAATCAACAAGTCAAAAAAGATGTTTCTTAATCCCTGGATACATTTTCTATCATAGTATCGAATGATTTTTTAATCATATTTCTTTGATCTTTAACTAATTGAGATAAGAGAATATCATCCCAGCGTTGTGCAATTGAAATAATCTCTGGCTGTATTGCCTTCCCTTTCTCAGTTATAAAGACACGATATGAGCGTTTGTCTTTTTCGTCTCTTTCTCGGTAAACATAATCCTCATCAATCAGTTTTTGTATGGCTCTTGTTACTGTAGCTTTATCTACATGTATGATCTGGGATATGGATTCCTGATTTATTCCATCATTCTTGAAAAGTGGCATCAAAACAAAAAAATGCCCTGATTTAATGTTATATGGCTCTAATTCTTTGTCAAGATAGATCAGTTCATATCGATAGAGAAATGAGATATATTTTCCAATGAATTCAAAATCACTCATATATACACTTGAAGTATAGTACAATTAGTGTTTATTGAATTCAAGGTTTTTTTGTTTATCAGAAAAGTGTAAAAAATGAGATTATTAAACCACTTTTTTAAGCTTTCGACTTATTAGCCAAAAGCTGGTTTAAAATGGTTATTTTCTTTATTCATCCAATTCTTCGCCGAGATCACAGAACTTGTCTTCATCAAGATCACTATAGAGTGGACATCCCGGACAACTGCAATGAAATCCCTTTGGACATGTATCGCCAAGATTGTCAGCCTGAGTCTGTGTGTCTTCATCAATCAGGGTGACATTTCCTGATTCATCTGATATTACCTTCTTTTCATCACTTGTGGTAACGAGCAGAGGATCCTGACATCCATCACTGTTAGTAGAAGGACCGGCACTTGTAATGCCGGCTATAAAACTTACCAGACAGAATATTTGGATGATAAGTAATATGTATTTAGTTTTCATGTTTAATTCCTCGGATCAATCCCTGGACCATTCTCCTTAACATACCCTTAAACTGCAACACGTGAAGAGCAACAAATATAGTCATAATGAGCCCGGACCAGTCATGCAGGTTTGTTATCAGGGCTAAAGGTACTTGGCGATGTGTAAGCCCCAAACCGGTGATAAGTCCGGGCCATTTAATAAATCCCGTGATAATACAGATTATGGTCGATATTAGAAGGAGAATGGTCGTAATCTGATTGATCGTTTTTCTCTTCATAATTTATATTCTTTCTCTGATCGATTTAATATAACCATTAAATTTAACATTTCTGGTTTGAAATAAATTTTCTAATTCACACAAAAACCCTGGAATTTAATTTTTCTTTGTAAATAATTACTAAATTATTAATTCAGGTTATTTGTATGCGCAATCATATTATTTTGAAACAATTGTATAAGTAGTTGCTTGTGCAACCAATTACTATTTATACCTTAAGTAAAAGTCCATCATTTTTACCTGTATATGCTAATACTCTCAAATACGGGGTTATCAGATATAACCGGTACGGGTCATATGGTATTCTGACCGTCTTGAGATTCGTAATTCCGTTTTCTTTAAAATTGTATATTAACCTGAAGACCCGGTTCCCTGTCGAAAAACCCGGTTATTAAATCAGTCCCTGCTCGGTTTCAATAATCTGTTTTTAGGGTTAGGGTAAATAGTGAGATTTATGAAGCAAGTATCAACTACCAAATACAGCGGCAAGCATGAAAGCTCCAAGTTGCGGGGACTTTAAATGTAAAATCCTGCCAATTATCCATGATAATATCAGGTGGCAAATTACTGTAATTACCATTACCATAACAGCGAGAAGGATTTCTATCCCTGGTTCTTGCTTTACCAATCCGGAAAATATCAAAGATGGGAGAGCAAAATCAGTGACGAGTCTTCCAAAAAGAGGCCGATGTTATTCAGCTATAATTCCTTTTCTTTTTAATGCCAGGCATATCGCAATAAGACCTACAACTACGATTATAGCTTGTATTGTAGAAATTATTATTGATGACATATATAATCAGGTCAACTAAAAATTATAAAAAGATAATTATTTAATGCTGACCATAGGAACCTGATAAATTATTGTTGCGATTCCAAAAAAGATTATTTACGCTTAGAACCAAATGTCCTAATGCGCTGACCGGGATTCGAACCCGGGTTTAGGCGTTGGCAACGCCTAGTGATAACCACTACACTATCAACGCATGAAGTGCTTTATTCAGTTAGAGTTTCTCTGTTAAATAAATATCGTATAATCTCCCGAACCTTATGAATATCTTTAATAATAATTGGACAGGTTAATATTTTTCTAACCCAAACCTCATACTATGATTCCCCTTATGGTTGATCTTACCAAAAAAAGAGTGGTCATCTTTGGGGGAGGTAGTGTAGGAGCTAGAAAAGCCCGTTATTTTTTCCTGGAATCTGAAGTAGTGGTATACAGCCGCTCATTTCACACAGACTTTGAACTGATACCCTGTATAAAGATCTCCTTGGAAATTGCTCAAAATGAAGAGGATATCAGGATGCTTATTCGGAATTCAGCGCTAGTTGTTGCTGCGACTTCTGATATCAGACTAAATGATCTTATCAGAAGCGCTGCAAATAATGAAGGTATCCTATGTAATGTTGCGGCAGGAAAACCCGGAAATGTTATCCTCCCTGCAAAGATAACCGGATCGCATTATACAATAGCGGTCAGCACCAATGGATCAGTTCCTGCAATCTCACGAATGATACGTGAACATCTTGAAGAATCTTACCCTGATCTTGATGATATCATTGAACTTGGTGAGTGGATCCGGGATGAATTCAGGACGGAACACGAAGAATGTGGGAATTACAATTCAGTCCTTTATGAAGCTTTACATGATCCAAAGATCCGTAAAGTCCTTTTATCCGGGCAGAAAGCAGCCAGGGAATATATCCTGGAGAATTATACATGAGTAATACTCTCTTTTCACCAGTCACTATCGCAGGAGTCTCACATCACCTGATGTCTATTCCCGAAATGGAAGATGTGCGGTTTGGTGACGAGGATGCATTTCTCACCCGTGCGGGTGAATGGTTTAAAGGGGTACTGCTTCTTCAGACCTGTAACAGAATTGAGATAATCGTACATGGTAGTTCTGATCTACTGGTTGAGTTTTTATCAAATGAAAAGCGTTCAGACTGGCAGATCTGGGAGGATGCAGGAGCACTTTCCCATCTGCTTGATCTAGCTTCCGGGCTTGACTCAATGATTATTGGAGAGGATCAGATCCTTGGCCAGCTTAGAAAAGCACTTACCCAGTCAGAAAAACTGGGTGTATCAGATCCCCTCCTTAGTATGTGCATAAACAAAGCTATACACACCGGTTCTGAAGCACGCAGAATCAGCGGGATTAACCGTGGAGCCGTATCCATAGGCTCTGCGGCCGTCCTGCTCGCTGAAGAACAGCTGGGTTCTCTCGCTGGAAAGCATATCCTAATCATCGGGAGTGGTGAGATGGGTCTTCTCGTGACACAGGCTCTTGCGGCAAAGCAACTCTCTGCGATATATGTTGCAAACCGGACCTTTAACCGTGCACAACAACTGGCTGAGAAAGTAAGAGGGACTGCTGTTCTTATGAAGGATCTGTACCGTTATATGATCCTCTCAGATGTCGTAATCTGCTGTACTGCAGCTCCTCACCCTGTAATTCGGGTAGATGATCTGGAAATTGCATTAAATAGCAGAAAATGGCCCCTTGACCGGAATACCGAGCCCCTTTTGATAATTGACATAGCCCAGCCAAGGGATGTCGAAGAAGAAGTTAGGAATCTGCCTGGAATCTGCCTCTTTACTATTGATGATCTTAAAAAAGTCAATGATAATACCACCCAGTCGAGGCAGGAAGCAGCAGAAGAAGTGAAAAAATTTCTCTCCCTGGAACTAGATCAGTTTATCCGCCTCTTTAACCGCAAAGGTGCAGATGAATTGCTTGCAACACTCCATACCTGGGCGGAATCTATCAGGACCAGGGAACGGGATCGGGCTTATGGCAGGTTTCAGAGTAATGACCAGCATATACTTGGGATAGCAGATGATCTGACCCGTGCCATCACGAGAAAACTTCTTGCTGATGTGACTCTTGTAATACGCTCATGTGCAGAACGCGGAGAGATTAAACTCGCAACAGACCTGGTGTCTGTAATTACCAGAGGAGATGATATATGTTCCCACAAACGAGAATGAGACGACTTCGAAGGAAGAATATTATACCGCTTCTGCAGGAGACAAATCTGCAGAAATCAGATCTTATAGCCCCTTTATTTTTTGAAGCCGGTATAAATGAACCTGTAAGAATTGAATCAATGCCTGGTCAGTATCGCTGGCCGGTCCGAATGGCTTCGGAGATCGCAGAAAAATATGGTAAACTTGGGATTCGTGCAGTGCTAATCTTTGGGATTCCCTTAAAAAAAGACAAAGAAGCCAGTGAAGCCTATTCAGAGGACGGGGTTGTTCAGCAGGTTATCAGAGGGATTAAGGCAGTATGCCCTGATCTGGTTGTGGTCGCCGATCTCTGTGCCTGTGAATACACCGATCACGGACATTGCGGGGTGATCGGAGAATGTTGCGACGGCCCGGGTCTGCTTAATGATCCCTCCCTTATAATGATGAAAAAGATAGCGATCTCTCAGGCAAGGGCCGGGGCTGATATTGTGGCCCCTTCCTGCATGCTGGACGGCATGGTCTCTTCCATCCGTCAGGCGCTTGATGAAAATGGATATTGTGAAGTACTAATTATGTCCTATTCGTCCAAATTTGCATCATCCCTATATGGGCCTTTTAGGGATGCGGCAGGTTCGGGATATTCTTTCGGAGATCGGACAGGATACCAGGCACCAGTAACTAACTCCAGGGAAGCTTATCGTGAATCACTTCTTGATGCTGAAGAGGGAGCAGATATACTGATGGTAAAACCTGCCGGGTGGTTTGGGGACATTATATCTGACATAAGGCAGATTGGACTTCCGGTTGCAGCTTATCAGGTGTCAGGTGAGTATGCAATGATAAAGGCCGCTACAGAGAGAGGGTGGCTTGATGAACGCAGAGTAATATTTGAGAGTCTTCTCTCAATCAAACGTTCAGGAGCGGATCTGATAATCACATATTTTGCAGAGGATATATGCAGGTGGCTTGATGAAGAGCAGTGAATACTTTAAAACCGCTGAAAAAATTATTCCAGGAGGAGTATCCAGTCCGGTCAGAGCTATTAAACCCTGGCCATTTTATACTATAAAAGGAGAAGGGTCACGTATTTACACTGCTGACGGAGATGCCTTAATTGACTGTTGTAATGCGTACGGACCGCTGATCTTGGGGCATGCCAACCCTGAAATTAAAAGAACAATTATTGAATCCCTAGAAAATGGCTGGTTGTACGGAACCCCGACTCCTGCAGAGATAGATCTGGCAAAAATACTGATTGCAGATCACCCGTCCATTGAGATGGTCCGTTTTGTCTCCACCGGATCTGAAGCCACCATGGCTGCCATAAGGCTTGCACGCGGGTTTACTGATAAACCTGATATAATCAAGATAGAAGGTGGTTTTCACGGGGCTCATGATGGAGTCCTGGTTCAGGCAGGATCAGGTTGTACCACTCTGGGACAGCCGGATTCGGCCGGTATCCCCAGTGAGATTGTAAAACACACAAGACAGGTTCCATTCAATGATACAGAGTCCCTGACAACCATTCTTGAAAAAGATAATGATAAGACAGCAGCTCTTATCATCGAACCGGTAATGGGAAATATCGGGCCGATACTTCCTGAACCTGGATATTTACAGGAGATAAGAAAGATCACATCAGACTATGGTGTCCTGCTGATCTTTGATGAGGTAATAACCGGATACAGGCTTGGAATCGGGGGAGCTCAGAAGATGTTCGGGATCAAACCCGATATTACAACACTTGGAAAAATTATTGGCGGAGGACTTCCGCTATCAGCATTTGGCGGCAGGCGGGAGATAATGGAGTATATTGCACCATCCGGACCGGTATACCAGGCAGGAACCTTTTCTGGCAATCCACTCTCCCTTGCAGCAGGTACTGCTACCATAAAGACGATCCATTCAGATCCTGGCCTTTATTCCCGCTTGGACCAGGCAACTGATCGTATAGCCAGAGAATGCGAGCGTTACGGCGGATCATTTGTAAAGATAGGATCCATGTTCAAGTACTTTTTCAGGCGCTCTCCACCGGAAAATTATCATGAGGCCAAAGAGTCAGATAAGGATCTATTCAGGAGATTCTGGGAGAGGATGTTAAAGGAAGGTGTATTCATTCCCCCTTCACAGTTTGAGACAAATTTCCTTTCTTCAGCTCATACTTTGGATGATATTGAATATCTTTGCAGGGCTTATCAGAAATGTCTGTCAGAATAGGAACAAGGGCATCTAAACTTGCGATGGCACAGGCGGAAAAGGTCTCGCGAATGCTGCAGGATTTAGGAGAAGAAACGGATATCATTTGTATCTCAACGGCAGGTGATGAACAGACAACTGTTCCCCTTCATGAGATAGGTGGCCAGGGAGTCTTTGTCAGGGCGCTTGATGAGGAATTAATAACCGGTAAAATTGATATTGCCGTTCATTCGATGAAAGATATTCCTGCGGAGCGTCCAAAAGGAGTTATTACTTCTGCAATTCTGAAGCGCGATTCACCTGCAGATTATCTTGTAACCGATCTTGATCTAAATGACATAAAGTCGATTGGAACTTCAAGTACAAGAAGGACTGCACAGTTCAAACGTTATTTTCCTGGTGTTAACATCGGACCGCTCAGGGGAAACGTAGATACACGTCTTTCAAGGCTAAAAAATGGGAATTTTGATGCGATAGTCCTGGCTCATGCCGGACTTCAACGGCTCTCTCTTGATCTTCCGGGGTTTATTATGGATCCAGAAGTCCATGTTCCGTCAACTAACCAGGGGACGATTGCAGTGGTCTCCAGGTCGGATTCTGATATAAATGAACTGTTGAAAAAAACCGATGACTATGAGACTAGGGTTGATACCATGCTTGAACGAGTGGTAATGGAGGAGATAGGAGGAGGCTGTTTTACTCCCCTGGGTATTTACTGTAAAAAACAGTTAATGCATATTCAGGTTCTCTCATTGGAAGGCGATGAGGAGTTCAGACTGGATCGAAAATTAACAAATCCCGAAGATGCCAGAGATATCGGGACGGAGGTAAAGAGTGATGCTGGTTATCTTATCAGTGAAGCGTACTCACGTCTGGGGTTAAAATGAATGACGGTGGGAAGGTATATCTGGTAGGTTCAGGCCCGGGAGGACTTGGACTGATGACGTGTCGTGCGAGAGAGGTAATTGCCTTTGCAGATATTATCCTCTATGATCAGTTACCCGGAGAAGAGATCCTGGCAAGTCTTCCTGACAATGCTACTAAGATAGATGTCGGGAAGTTTGGGGGCTGTCATGTCATGGAACAGGGTGATATTGAAAACCTTATGATCGAGTATGCATCACAGGGAAATAATGTAGTCAGGTTAAAAGGCGGGGATCCATTTCTTTTCGGGAGAGGCGGCGAGGAACTGGAGATCTTAAGGGCGCATAACATCCGGACGGAGGTCGTGCCTGGTATTACCAGTGCAATCGCAGTCCCTGCCTCTGTTGGAATTCCTGTTACTCATCGTAAATTTGCTTCACAGGTCACAATCATAACCGGCAATGAAGACCCGCAAAAAGAAGAGTCATCGATCGACTGGGAATGGCTTGCTAGATCCAGGGGAACCATTGTGGTCTTAATGGGTGTAAAAAATCTGGGGAAAATTGTGGCTTCACTGGTAGATTTTGGCATGGATAAAGAGACACCAGTCGCAGTTATCGAAAAAGGCCTGAGATTTGATCAGCGGGAGACAATAGGGACACTTGTGACGATCTCTGACCTTGTGATTGAAAAGAAGGTACGTCCTCCGGCTGTGATAGTTATAGGATATGTTGTATCACTTTTTACCAGTGAACACATAGTGGCCGGGTGAAATATTTCCCACGGAATTGGTGAACTTCGAATAAAAGCGCCTTATTAATCTCTACTGAAAAGAAATTTTCCTTTTTGTAAAAAACTCTGTACTTTGGATATTTCAATACAACAAGGCTTATAAGGTCAGATATGAGAGTATCTTTCATCGCAAGGCATAGCCTTGAGGTGTGGAAAAATGAGATCCATGTTGAAAATTAGCATCATGTGTCTGATGCTCTTTGTATGTGCTCTGGTGGCAACTTCGGTGTCAGCAGATGATGACTTTAGTATACAAAGTGATGCAAGTATACTAAGTGATCAGCAGGCCAGTCTCTATCAGGGACAGACCTCGCAAGTGTATCAGATTAATCTGAATTGTCCTGGGACTGCCGTTGTAACATCAGGTTACGGGGCCAGGTTTGATTTATACGCTAAGAAGAAGTGGGGATATGGGTCATGTCCATCTTCGGATTCTATGATGTATAATTATGACAAGGTTGCGTATGGCTATGGTGGGACCGCATCCATGTCGTTAGATCCGGGAGTATGGTGCATTATGGTCTATTGCTTCTCTGGTGACGGATCCTACTCATTGAGAGTATCATCAACATGTCCAGGGCCTCAGCCTGTTCCACCTACCATAATCCCGACTCCTTATCCAACTCCATATCCTCCGACACCGTGCGGAGTATACAAGAGTGATACCCAGACAGGATTTTTGAGACAGGGACAGGCGGCGGTGTATGGCTATTATATACCAACTGATGGCCGATCCAAGATCGAATGGTCGATGAGTTCCACAGGGTCATGTGGTGGAAATACCCCGATAATTGCAGCTTCGATTAATGGCGCTTCAGTAGACAGCAGTTCATGTAGTGGATCATCAACCTTTGATCTTTACGTCTTTAAGAATTGTAACCCGAAGAATTCGTACTGTAATACCAGGTATTACTCATACGGACCTAACTCGTATGTTTCAATTACTCCACCTGCATCCGGGGCTACATATTATGTAATGGTGTATGCCAGAAGTGGAAATGGAAACTACAACCTGAAAATGAATAGTTACAAATGTTCAGGGAATACCCCGATTATTGTTGCATCTTCTGCAGATGCAGGAACACCTTTCAGTACAGCTTCTGTAGAAACTGAAGATACCGGGTCTGGATCTGAAGTATCTGCCCCGACGGCAGACTTTGTAATTTCAGGAGGATCACAGTAATCTTTATCTTCCCAAAGTCTTTTTTTACCCTATTGATCCGTCCGGCATTGGAAAAATTTATATTACATGATCGAATATTAACAAGCAACCAAGGGGTGCAACTTAAAGGAATGGTTATTATGCGACATAAATGGTATATCGGATTTACTCTTGTAGTTGTGTTTGTCTGTGCTCTTTTCATCTCTTCAGCAGGGGCGTATACAACCGACTTTCCCAAACAGTACCGCCTGTGGCAGGGTACAGCGGCTATGCATGAGATTGGAGTTTATGGCAATTGTGGGATGCAGATCACGGTTCAGTCACCGAATGGTGCAGCATTCGACATTTATGCCATGAAAAATTATGGTGGTCCTGGCACCTGCCCTTCAAATGAATATATTATGAATAATTATGACCGGTATGCGTACAGTTCAAGGGGAACGGCTACTCTGAACCTGGATCAGGGGCTTTGGTGCGTGGTAGTGTATGCAAGGTCAGGAAATGGTATGGCTTATGTTACTGCTGACAGTAATTGTAATTCACCAGGACCAGGGCCGTCACCAATACCTCCGCCATATAATCCGCCTGGTTCTTCAACCTGTAGTCCATATAAAACAGTTGATCAATCCGGATATTTAAGCCAGGGTCAGGCAGTTGTTTACGGGTATTTCATTCCGACCGATGGGAGATCCCGGATAGAATGGAAACTTACAGGTTCATCTGGAAACACCCCCGTGATCGTGGCATCGGTTAATGGACAGATGTTAACTGGTTCTTCCTCAAACATAAATCCGTATTATAATACAATCTTTGATATGTACGTGTTTAAGGACTGTAATCCCCAGTATTCATACTGTAATACCAAGTATTATGCAAATGGTCCGAATGCTTATGTATCTGTTGCAAATCCATCACGAGGGTCAACGTATTATGTAATGGTTTATGCACGCAGTGGAAGCGGAACTTATAATCTGCGGATGAACAGTTACAAATGTTATGGAAATACTCCTGTTATCGTTGCTTCTGCTCCGGTAACGGTAGCATCTTCAATGGCTTCAGTAGCAGACGCAGGGAGTTCCTTAATCGAAGATACAGCAGTATCTGATTCTGTTTCAGCACCTGAAGCAGTATTTGTTCAGGCTTCCTCCCAATAAAATTTATCTTTTTTTGTTAACCTTTGGGAAGATTCATTACTGTTATCCACGAGATCTCTAGCATAGCTGGATGGTATGGTATGGATAATTTTACTAAAAGATTGATTATTTTATTGCTGATTGCAGCATCATTTCTTCCCTGTCTGGCAAGTGGTGCTTCATCAGAGTCGTTTACAAATGCATTGTACCCCGGGCAGAATAAAATGTATACTGTTGATATCCCATGTTCAGGTGAAGTAGTGATCAACGGACCTGATGGGATTGAACTTTTCCTTTATGCTAAAAAAGCGGATTCTTCCTGGACTCCTTCTGCAAGTTATGTCATGCAGTACTCAGATGTAAGTTCAACAAAACCAGGTAGTTCCCAGATGCTATTTCTTGACAGCGGTAAGTGGTTCATTGTTGTCGAGTCGCAGAAAGGCTTTGGCGAATTTTCCATGTCTGTAAAGAAGAGTTGTCCAATGACCACGGGTTGTATGGGACTTCCCTGTTCAAATATTAGAGATTGCATTATCCCGACAATATTCACAGATGATGTACAGACTGGGTATCTTAGGACCGGAGAGTCCAAAACATATTCATATAAGATCCCCGGGAATCGTTCATATGTTGAATGGATATTGAACGGCCCGTGTGATAATGATATACCTGAATTGAAGACTAAAGCAAATTTAAATGATTTTGTCTCAAAAAACTGTGGTGTTGACTTTGATTTATACATATACAAAGCCTGTAATCCGAAATACTATCCATGTACTGCATTTGCAGCAGACATAGGCCAGGGTAGTAATGCATATATCGGGGTGTCGGGTCCTGATCCTGATGTCCTGTATTATGTAAAGATATTCAGCAAACATGGCAGAGGGGATTATCAACTTACAGCCCGCTCTTATGCTGATAAGGACATCACAATTGCTGGTATTGAGCCGGCTGAGTATTCAGGGGTAATTGCATCTGATGAGAATGTCACGGCACCGGATGACCTTACTCAATCAGTTCCTATCCCACCAACCGCTTACACTGAGAGGCCGGTTGAACTCTGAACACTCCTTTTTTTATTCGAGTTTGTGAACCAGAAGCCCGCTTAAGAGTTTGGGTTCAAACCAGGTTGATTTTGGTGGCATAATTCCCCCTGTATCTGCGATAGAGAATACACATCTGACTTCTATGGGTTGCATGACTATTGCAGCTGCATATTCGCCGTTATTTACTTTTGTCATCAGGTCACTGACAGGTCTTGCTCCACCAAGATACTGGAGCCTGGGATCTCCGCGAGGATCTGTAATTCCAAGGAAAGGTATTAGTATCTGTTCCTGAAGTATGCTGACATCAAGGGATCTTATATTATTAATTGAAGGATTTCGCGGAATTACGCATTCATACCAGTTACCTGAAATATAAAGATGGAAGATGTGGTCATTATTTCCTGAATGCTTTGGTTTCAGACAGAACTGCGTACCATCTGCCTCGCCATAAGAAAAGACATGAGCAATGGAAGAGATCTTTCGAAGTATACTTTCTGAGTCAAGAGGGGAGATGTCAGTTAGCAGCCTGCTATAACCGTGAACTCTGACTTCGTCTTCGGCGAAAATTACTGCCATAACATGTTGCATCTCTTCTGTTACTGTTTTACCAGTTTCAGCCCTCAAATTTACAACATTAACTGCAGATTTGCATCTGTGATGTCCATCTGCTATATAAAGGGCAGGAATTGTTAAAAAAATAGAAGAGATATTGGATAGGATTTCTGGTTCACTAATGGAATAAATCTCATGGATACTTCCATTGGGTGCAGTTGCGGTCATTTCAGGGGTTTTATTCTTAATTACCCTGTTTAGTATCTCTCTTATTGCTGTTTGTGCTCCGTGCAACAGTACTACTGGTCCGGTGTTTGCGTTTACCGTATCGATATGCCTGGTTCTGTCCTCTTCCTTATCATAACGTGTAAGTTCGTGTCTCCTGATGACTCCGGTTTCATACTCTCTTGTATCGGCACAGCAACAGATCCCTGTATACGATCTGCCGTTATCCAAAACCCTGTATACATACATCTCCGGCAGAATATCCTGAATGAACAGTCCTTTATCTTGATATTCATCAAAAATCCTGCGTGATAACTGGTATACTTCCTGGCTGTAAGGATCAAGATCAGGCATTAGTGCATCGGCCCTGCTTATCCGAAGGAACGAGAGAGGATTGTGATCAATAATTTCACGGGCTTCTTCTGCACTTACAACATCATACGGGACTGCAGCGATATCGTTTTCCCTGCCTTTAGCAGGTCGTACTGCTCTAAATGGATAGATATGAACCATCTTGATACCTACGTTAGCTTACCTATTTTCCCTTGTACCTATATGAGATCGCTGACAGATTAATATAGGAATTGATGCAACAAGGAGTACTAAATATCAGGAAAATGATCCGTGCAGATATTTCTGGTGTTCATCATATTGAGAAACAGTCTTTCAGGGATCCGTGGGAAGAAAAGACTATTGATGAAGCTATTTCTGTTTTTCCTGATACAATTTTTATTGCGGAGTTATCCGGCATTGTGTGCGGGTACATTATCTGCGGAATCGAAGATACCGGTGAAGAGATGTATGGGCATATATGTAGTCTTGCTGTAGGCCCTGAATTCAGGCATAAAGGTGCAGGTAGTTCTCTCGTAAGAAGAGCTGAACATGCAGTCATGCTTTCAGGAGGGACGGCAATGCAACTCGAAGTAAGAGTATCAAATCAGATAGCACAGGAATTTTACCGGAAACTAGGTTATGAACCCGTCTTTCATATATGCGGGTATTATGCAGACACAGAAGATGCCATTGTCATGATGCGCTGGTTTAGGTATTGATATAAAATGATCGAAATACTCCCTTAATAGAGTGAGCAACACAGTTTAAGTGAAATTAGTCATGTATTGTAAGAAATTATTCTTAATATCCCTGATAATACTTCTATCGCTCTTTAATTCTGTTTCTGTTGCAGAGGAGACTGATTCAGCTGATATCGCTCTTATTTCAATGGATGTTCAGCCTTCATCCGCTCCGGGAGCTCCTTTTGTTGGCACTATAAATGTAATAAATTCTGGTAACATGACCTCAATGAGCAGGGATGTTACATTTTATCTCTCTACAGATAGTGAAATATCCCCTGATGATTATAAAACCGGTACGGTTAAACTCTCTTTTTTAAAACCCGGTGAGAGTATTTATCGGGAAATTGTCGGGACCGTTCCATTAGTTCTTACTCCGGGTAATTATACTGCAGGAGCCATACTAGGACCTGGCTTTAATCTTACCCCGGATCGGGATGTTACAAATGATATTATTACAGGTGGTCTGGTTGAGATTCAGTCCTCATATGCAAGACCACAGAAATGGTTTAATGAAAAGATTGCTGATCTGATCTTTAATTACTCCAATAAGGAACGAACACTCAGGGGTCTGCCGGAACTTTCCAGAGACTTAAGTCTGGATGCTATAGCTCTTGAACATAGTAGTGATATGGCAGAGCGGAATTTTTTTGATCATACAAATCCTGACGGGGAAACCCCTTCTGACCGGGCTTTAAGGCATGGATATTCACAAAAAAGAATACTAGCTGATGGTTCTGTGTTCTATGGAATCGGAGAAAATATTGTGAAAATACCTGTAGAAAAAAATGTATATGGGTTTGGAGAGATTATGGGTGATGATCCTGATCAGATTGCAGATGTGGCAATAGAGTCTTTTTTGGATAGTAAGCCCCATAGGGAAGCTCTTCTCCTCCCTTTGCATGAAAAGATCGGAGTAGGGGTTGCATTTGACGGAACCTATTATTATGTAACACAGAATTTCTTCTGAATAATCTAATTCTTATATTTTAAAATGCTCAAGTTCCTTTTTCAGTTGTCCTGATAGATCTTCGACCTCAATTATTGTACTATTGATCTCCTCAACCGAAGCACTGACTGATTCTGCAAGTGCTGATAGTTCTTCAATATGCGACTGGTTATTATTCGTAAGTTGAATACCGTCCTGTGCAGTTTTTACTATAGATGTAGCAACATTTGCCTGATCATCAATTGCCCTTGTGATCTCACCCATATCACGGGTAACTTCAGCGGCACCGTTTACCATAAGGTTTAAGGAATCAATTGTCTTATTAACACTCCCGACACCAAGAGCTATTTCAGCATTAGATGAACGTATTGCAGCAGAGGTTTTTTCACTGCTCTTATGAATGGCAGATATCACATCTGCTATATGATCTGTTGCAGATCGTGCATCGGCTGCCAGGTTCTTCACTTCACCTGCCACTACTGCAAATCCTCTGCCTGCATCTCCTGCACGGGCTGCTTCAATTGCTGCATTGAGAGAAAGAAGATTAATCTGGCTTGCGATATCATTTATCATCTTTATTATCTTTGTAATTTCCGTTATCTGGTTACTTAACTGATCAATATTTTCAACACTCTCCTTTGCAATATCCCTGACAATACCCATCTTATCATTAGCTTCACTGCCGAGTGATTGTGCTTCACTTCCTTTGACTGTCACATCTTTGGCATGTTTTAAGATCTCCTGGCTGGTACTGTTGATCTCTTCATTTGATGCTGACAGGGTAGATATCTGGTCAGTGATATCTTCTATGTGTTTCATCAGTTTTTTCCCTATATCTGATGATTCCTGCGAAGTATTTGCGACCTGCTGGGAAGCTTTTGCAATATCTGATGAACCTTTGCTGATATCGGTCATACTCTCAGATACCTGTATGGAGATCCTGTTAATCTCCTGAAGTGCCTTTCTTAAATCAAGGATAGTCTGATTTGCATTTTCCTTTACAACGGCAAGAAGATCATTCTCCCGGATAATAATCTCTGCAGTCATATCTCCTTTTGATACCCTGGCAAATGTCTCACCGATATCCTGAGCAGATATGTTCAGCCTGGATGCCTGTTCTTCAGCCTCCCTGACCATTCTTTGGATCTCTTTTTCTTTACGTATCTCGTCAGTTTTGTCTTTATAGGTAGACATTATGCTGACAACATCCTGGTTTTTATCAAGCAGGGGAATTATATCCTGTTCGATATTTTTAATTCCGTTTGGAAATTCTATTGTAAAATAGCCTGTTACTGCTTTTTTTATCTTCAGGGCATCACGAAGCCCGGATCCGCTCTTTTCAATCACTTTGAAATCATGTGCTCTCATCGACATGATCTGCTTTTCTGAATACCCACTCATTTCAAGAAAAGAGGCGTTGAACTTAAGAATTTTCAGATCCAGATCCATAAGCAGAAGCGGGAGGGGATTCTGGGTAATCATTGTCATCTCCTGCTGCTGTAATTCCTTTATTTTCTCAATCTGATCCTTCATCTCCCGTTCTGCTTTTTTTCGTTCAGTAATGTCCCGAAAAGTTGCCTGAATTCTCATTCCATCCGGAAGGGAAAGTCTGGTCATGGTTAATTCCACATCAAAAGAAGTTCCGTCTAACCGGTTCATTATGCACTCAAAATGCTGGGGAATTCCCTGCAAGGCTTTTTCAGAAGCATTTTCTAAGAACGTTACGGAATTCTGTCCATCTGGTTGTTTTTGAGGTGTGAGATCAGCTATTGTTTTTCCTATGAATTCATCCTGGGTTGAAGCCCTGAATATCTTAAGGGTGGAAGTATTACATTCTGTTAACACATCCTTTTCAAAGAGAGTTATTGCCTCAAAAGAAGAGTCAATCATTGCCCGAAACTTTATAGCTTCTGCTTTTTGCAATTCTTCAATTTCTTTCTTTTTTCTTCTGCTTTTTGCATCCTTAATTTCTCTTTTTATAACCGGAATCAGAGGTGAGAGATTCCCTTTGAATACATAATCATGTGCACCCCGTTTCATGAGGGTGACTGCAGTATCTTCACCGATCTCCCCTGAAATAATGATAAAAGGCTGATCGAGTGAACGTTTATTGTACTCGTCAATAACATCGATCCCTGTAAAACCTGGTAATCCATAATCACAGAGGATTACATCCCAGGGTTCCTGGTCAAAGGCCTTTTTTACATCTTCAAGCTTATCAATCCGCTTTAGATCAGGGTCATATCCGCCTTTCTTGAGTTCATGCATCACAATAATAGCATGATCAGCATTATCTTCAACAAATAGCACCTTTAGCCTGTTTTCATCCATGACTTCTCCGATATTATGCCAGACTCATGTTCTAATAAAATAATATTTCTCTGAAGTTGAAAAGGTTACTTATTTCTAATTGGTATAATAATATCCAATTTCTTTATATTGTCTCCTGATTACGATGATAATTATATTATGCGCTCCATAATTCACTTGAAAGTAAGGATCCAAAAGAGATAGAACAGAATTTACTTTACTGGGGGCATTTATTATTTACTTATAATAAAAGATTATAAATAAAAACCAAATTTTATTTTGCATTTAATTTAACAATAAATATTTATATTATCCATATAAAATTAAATATAGTCAGGGAAAAGTGTAATATAACTGGTTTAGAGTCAGGGGGGATTTTCCGATGAATGTCAGGTGTTATTAATCCTGCAGATACACATTCCCTGATTATCATTTTTATATGGGGTTATCAATTAGCGATCCCAAAGATTCAAACCTTGTGAGAAGAGATCAATCTTCATATATGGCTGTAGATATACTGGAGTTTGATCTGGGGGGAGAATCATATGCCATGGATATTGGTATTGCGCGTGAAATTGTCGAGATGCTTCCAATTACTCCTATTCCAAGAGCGCCCCCTCATGTCACCGGGCTTTTAAATCTTCGGGGAGAGATAACCACTATCATCAATCTTCATCACCTTCTTGGGATTATTCCGGTAAAGAAGAATGAAGATCAGGTGATCATGGTACTTATCCCTGATGTATTAGAGAACACAAGTGTTGGTGTAATTGTTGATGAAGTTCACAGTGTCCTGACAATAGATGAGAAGTATGTTGATATGAATATCAGGGGAGTAAATGAAGGACTCATCGAATATATCAAGGGGATCATTAAACTTGGAGAAGATGACAGTATAAAAAGGGAAAACAGTTCTAATGGCGATGAGAGAGAAAAACGCCTTATTATCTGGATAGATGTCAGAAAGATATTGATCGAAACAATAGAGCAAAAAAAGAATCTTGATAAGTAATTTTTTTAAGGGTAATTGTTAAATTTAGGTTTGTGAGGATTACATCCCCATACCGCCCATATCTCCCATTCCACCCATACCGCCCATTCCTCCGGCTCCCGGGGGCATCTCTGGGACTGCAGATTTTGCTGATGCGATAATATCATCAATCCGCAGGATCATGATTGCCGCTTCTGCAGCACTGGCGATAGCCTGGGTTTTTACACGCAGAGGCTCAACAACACCGTCTTTATACATGTCTGCCGGTGTTCCTTCAAAGACATTAAGCCCGACGGTCTTCTGTCCCTTTTCATGAGCTGCCCTTAGTGATACCAGCATATCTATTGGGTCAAGTCCTGCATTCTCTGCAAGCGTGCGTGGGATGATTTCAAGAGCTGCTGCAAAAGCTTCTATTGCCAGCTGGGCACGTCCTCCTACGCTTGCGGCATAATCACGCAGACGAAGAGATAATTCGGTTTCAGGCGCCCCTCCACCTGCTACGCACTTTTTGTCTTCAAGGACAACGCCGACTACTCTTATTGCATCTTCAAACGCACGATCCATCTCAGCAACCACATGTTCTGTCCCGCCGCGGACAATGATAGAGACAGCCTTTGGATTTTTGCATTCTTCAACAAAGATCATCTCTTCACCTGAGATCTTACGTTCCTCAACAATACCTGCGTGTCCGAGTTCAGAATCATCAATTGCATCGATGCTTGATATGATGGATGCACCGGTTGCACGGTTAAGTTTCTCCATATCTGATTTCTTAACCCTTCGGATTGCCATGATTCCGGCTTTTGCAAGATAGTGCTGTGCGATATCATCGATTCCTTTCTGGCAGAAGAGAACATTGGCACCACTCTTGACGATCTTATCAACAATTGATCTGATCATCCTCTCCTCTTCGTCAAGGAATGCCTGAAGCTGGTCAGGGCTGGTAATGTTGATCTCCGCGTCAACTTCGGTCTTTTTGAATTCTACCGCAGCATTGAGAAGCATTATCTTTGCTTTGGAGATCTTGGCCGGCATGCTGGGGTGAACACGTTCCTTATCGATTACCATTCCGAGAATTATCTCGGTATCTTCTATGGATCCACCAACTTTCTTCTCGATTTTGATATTTTCCGTATCAACAGAACCATCCGGCTCTGCAACCATTGTGACCGCTTTTACAACAAGATCACAAAGTTTATCTTTTGCTGCTTCTGCACCCTTTCCGGTTATTGCAGTCTCGGCAATCTTTTTCAGAGTCTTAGTGTCCTTTGGTTTGACATCAATGGCCATTGCCTTTAATAGTTCCTGTGCCTTTTCTGCAGCCATCCTGTATCCGTGTGCGATAACAGTCGGATGAACATCCTGCTCAAGAAGGTCTTCTGAACGCTTGAGTAGTTCTCCGGCGATGACAACTGCTGTGGTAGTTCCGTCTCCAACTTCATCATCCTGAGTCTTGGCGACCTCTACCATCATCTTGGCTGCCGGGTGTTCAATGTCCATCTCTTTTAGGATGGTAACACCGTCGTTGGTGATTACAACATCACCAATAGTGTCGACCAGCATCTTGTCCATGCCTTTTGGTCCGAGAGTGGTTCTGACTGCATTAGCGACTGCTTTTGCTGCGGCAATGTTCATTCCCTGGGCATCTCGCCCGCGGGTCCGTGAGCTTCCTTCTTTAAGGATAAGAATTGGCTGTCCTCCAAGTTGTGTAGCCATAAAATATCACCTAGTGTAGGATAAGGTTGTTTAGTGGTTCTATATAAAGATATCAGTTTAAAATCAGATCAATGAGATCCTCTGGTTCTTCAATTGACACCAGAGAATCTTCTCCTATCATAAGGGTTTTGCCTATTTTGCGTTGCCGCTGATCATCTGTCATGATACACATGGCATGGGTCCGCGTCACTTGAGAGATATTCCCGATAATATTTGCCCTTCTGGTAACTTTCTGGACCGTTCCATATCCTGTAAGAATGGTGTGGCTTTCATACTTGACTAGGGCCTGAAAAGGTGCTCGCTGCATAAGCTGAATGTTCATCCCCATCTCTTCTATAACATGACTAATTGGAATATCATCAGGTGAGGAGGAATTTTCCATAAAATGTGACTGATATGTAACAAGATCAATTGGTTCAACCACTCCGCTGTCAAAGGTCTCTTCAATTCTTAGGGCGATGTCAATTGTAGTTCCCATACCTGCTTCATATTTTGCAACGGTACGTCGTGAAACCCCAAGAATCTGTCCCATATCGCCAAGGGAGAGACTTCCGCCTTCCCGGAGTTCTCTCAATCTTTCTCCGTTGATATTGACATACAATCCTCCCGGGGAAGCATAGATCAGGGGAGGAGCCCCTTCGACAAAATAGTCATGAAGGGTTGGATAATTTATTGCATATATTCCATAACGAACATAGACTGCGCCCCTCTCTAATTCAGTATCACGCGCTCTCTCTCCGACAATCAGGGGAGAACCCAAAAAGTTTCTCGCTACTCTGTCTAGATCGCGTGCATTCTCCTCGCAAATACTGTCAATATGTGAAATTACCTTAAGAACGACAATTGTCTCCCCATTGCTGGCAATGACATCAAAACTTTTTGGTCTCATTGCAAAGAGCTCAGATACTTCATATCCGGCCATGATCATTACGCTGATGACATTACGGAGGAGACGTTCCTGTGACATTTACGTTATTTGGTACTATTATTATACCTGTAGATAAGTGATACGGTGCGCACCTGGATGTGATTAATTCATTGATGATGAGATCCTTTAGAACAATTTCTGAAGATAAGATGAGTATTTTGGGGCGTTTATCATGAGAGAGTCTGTATTTCTTCTGGGACTGGATGATACTGATGCACCTGATGGTATGTGTACAACCTGGCTTGGTGCGAAACTTATCCGCGTTTTTACAGACCTCGGAATGAATGTTATTGAGGCAAAACTTATCCGTCTCAATCCAACGATCAAGTACAAAACACGTGGCAATGCTGCAATCGCCCTGAAAATTAAGGGAGATCCTTCACTTGCATTTAAGATAACATGCGATTATGTCTCACGTTATGCCAGGCTTTCTTGTGATAAAACTAATCCGGGAGTGGTAGTGACTGAGAAGATTCCTCCTGTTTCTTTTTACCGGAAAGCTGTTACTGGCTACTGTAGGATTGAAAAGGCCGAACTGATCTTAAGGCATTATGCTCTTTTTTGGAAAGGTTACAAGTTAAAACGCGGGCTTGTCGGTGCAACTGCAGCAGTGAGTAGTCATTTTTCCGATTATACATGGGAGTGTCTGACATACCGTTCTCCTGATCTTAAATCAACCTTAAGAGAGGTTGAACCTGTAAGTCTACTCCTCTCCGAAGAATTAACAACCCCTCATACCTGGGATACATGGGATCATGAACTCAATAAGCCGGTTTGCATCCCCCATACACCAGATCCGGTTATTTTTGGTATAAGAGGTGACTCTCCGTTTTACATAATGAGGGCGGTATCTGCAATAGATTCTGAAAGGTATGATCTGGCCCAGTTATGGTTGACAAATCAGGGAACTGATGCACATATTCTTGAAGGAAAGTATTCCGATCTTACTGAAGGCCGATCGTATCTTGTCAGAGGAAGAGTATCTGATACTCCTGTGACACAGGAAGGAGGACATGTCTCATTTCATCTCTCTCTGGATGGCGGAATGCTTTTCTGCATGGCTTTTGAACCCACGAAGGGATTTCGTGATATTATTCGCATGTTATGTTCAGGGGATGAGATTCTTGCCATGGGAAGTTACCAGAAAAACACCATAAATCTTGAAAAAATTTGCGTAATTCATCAAAATATCTCGCAGTTAGTTAAGCCACCGATATGTCATAAATGTGGTAAACGGATGACAAGTGCAGGAACCGGGAAAGGATATAAATGCAGAATATGCGGTGGCAGAAGTATGGAATCCGAACTGGTCACTAAAGAAAGGCTTCCCCTTTCCGGCTGGTATGAAGTGCCGCCGGGATCAAGACGTCATCTTTCAAGACCTCTTATACGGGGCCCTCTCCCGTCTGATGGTTCATATCTTCCCATTAATGAGGGATGATCTCCGGATTGTGACGGTTTAACTGATGAATCTGAAAACCTGGTTAATCAGTTTACACAACAGGTACTTTTTCTCAAACTACAAATCTTAAGATATGGAGTGCATGATACCGGTAAAACAGGCCCATGTTCATCCCGGTATAACGGTAGAAGATCTGGTCAGGGTGATGGAAAAGGCCGGGGCGTATAATGGCGGAGCTCTCTCACGTGCTGTAGAGATTGTTGGTAAGATGTATAAGAGCAGGGATATCACCCGTTTTTTTGGACTGGCAGGTGCCATGGTGCCGGCTGGAATGGGGGGGATAGTAACAGATCTTATAGATAGCGGGCATATTGATATTCTGGTCTCAACTGGTGCAAATTTAACTCATGATGTAATTGAGGCTATTGGTTGCAGCCATTATCGCGGAACGGAAAGATGTAATGACGTAGAACTCAGGCATGATGAGATCAACAGGATTTATGATGTTTTCCTTCCGAATGAGTCATTTATTAAGTTCGAAGAGTTCATGCAGGATGTCTTCTCATCAATTCCTGAAAACTCTGTGATCTCTATCTCCGAGCTTCTATCCCACATAGGCCGGCATCTTGATACAGGAATACTGGCTGCCGCAGCAAGGAAAGGGATCCCCGTATTCTGCCCTGCAATTCAGGATTCAATGATTGGGCTCCAGTTCTGGCTTTACAGGCAGACCCATAAAATTACTGTTGATGCGTTCGCTGATATGACCCAGATCATAGATCGGTGTTTTTCAGCACAATGTGCAAGTGCTCTGCTTATCGGAGGGGGAGTTCCGAAGAATTTCATTTTACAAAGTATGCTTATGACGCCTAAAGGTTTTACCTATGCTGTTCAGCTTACCGGGGACCGTCCTGATCTTGGCGGACTATCGGGTGCAACTCTTGATGAGGCACGTTCATGGGGTAAGGTAGATGAAGATGCACAGACGGTTACGGTATATGGAGATGCTACAATTACATTACCGCTCATAATATCCGCCGCTCTCGGGAGGTTATGATGACTGATCTTATCCTTGCACTAGATGTAAAGTCCGGAACAGATGCATGCTGTATTGCTGGTGCAGCATCCGATTATCTTGATGCAATAAAGATAGGGTATCCCCTGGTTCTTTCAGAAGGAATAGGTATCTCAAAGAGGTTGTCAGAGTTTGGCTTGCCAATGATTGCGGATTTTAAGGTGGCTGATATTCCAAATACCTCCGCACTTATTGCAGAAGAGGTCTTCACTCATGGTTTTTCGGCAATAATCTGTCATGGTTTTGTAGGAGATGATTCTGTTCTGGCTTGTGTGAACATGGCTCATGAGTATGGTGGTGAATGCTATGTTGTGGCTGAAATGAGTCATCCGGGTGCAACCAGGTTTTTCCATGGGGGGGTAGCAGAAGAAATTGCAGGTCTCGTACGTGAGACGGGAGCTGACGGGATAATTGCTCCGGCAACAAGGCCTGAACGTACACGAATTCTGCGCAGTCTGATTGGTGATAAGAAGATCCTGTCGCCTGGTGTTGGGGCACAGGGGGGTGATATAGGAATGCTGGCAGGTATCGTAGATGGAATAATTGTCGGACGTGCGATATATCAGGCGCCAAATCCACTGAAAGCTGCTGAAAAGTATTCAAATGAGTTAAAGATCCATGATGGCGATAGTGCATGAGTCTCTAAATAAATTCATAAAGTTGATGTCCTGAAATATGAATATGGACTGGACAGAAGAACAGCTTAAGTTGACAGAGAAGTACTCATCAAAAGAAGAGATTCCTGTAGATAAACGCCGGTACAAATGTCATACCTGTCATCTGATAGTAGATGAAAGTCCCTGTCCTGCATGTGGGGATGATAATCTGGAGATAATGTGTCCGCTTGATAACTGCGACTGTTCTCATGAGATTTCAGGAACAATAGAATATTGCCCTCTTTGCGGTGAACCTGTATGTCCTGTTTGTGGTAGTCATGATGTTGTCCAGATAAGCAGGGTAACAGGGTATCTACAGGATGTTTCAGGATGGAATGCAGGAAAGCAGCAGGAACTTAAGGATCGTAAGCGTTATTGTATGTCATGAGGTATTACCTCAACGGATCTTCCCTGATAATCAGGGGACAATTCAGGATATGCAGTTCAGGGACAGATGGGGGTGTCAGGAACAGTACTGCCCTGATAAATCATCAGGTCGTTGAAAATTTCTCTCATAATCCTACAAAAGAGATAGAGAGACTGGCATATTCTTTTGGTTTCTCCCCGGAGTCCACGTCAGGTCTGCTTACTGCAGTTGATATGAGATCACTCTGCATTCTGATGAGTGATTCACTTACAACTTTTGTAACTGCAGGGGTAAAGCACATGGATCCCGAAAAATTCGGGGGAGTCATTGATAAAACAGAAGTTGGGACAATTAATATAATACTGGTGACCAATGAACCCCTCTCTGACCAGGGCCTTGTTGATGCCATAATTACCGCTACAGAAGCAAAATCCCTGGCATTAAAAGATGCAGGCTATTCATGTTTTGGAACCCCGACCGATGCTGTAATTACTGCAACGGAAAATCCGGGATGTGAACAATATGCCGGTAGTGCAACGAAGATCGGCCGGAGGATTCATGAGTCGGTGAGTTATGGTGTGTCAGAGGCTCTGCGCCGATGGTCTGGGGTAATAGTAAGAAAACTTCCCTCTCTTTTTATATGGAGCAGCATAGGAGGGGATCACTGGGTGGAATGGCAGAAAAAAAACTGTCGATATTACCCCTGCCATTTTAAAGGTCAGCGCTGTGATCTCTGTTATTGTCCTTTATATCCATGTGGGGATCTATCTCTTGGAGACTGGCTTTTGAAACCGGATGGCTCTTCCATATGGAACTGTTCCAGATGCACACTAAATCATGACCCTCGGGTAGTCAGCCACTTTATCCACAATCCGGAAGCATCTATAGAGGAGTTAAAGGCCGTTTTTTTAAAGCCATCTCCATAAAAGTCAGGGCTGGCATTTGGATACTTTCACCCCGCGGGTATCTCAATTTATATACCTCCCCGTTAACCTATTCTCTGGAGATGAAGATGGAAGTTAAAGATATTGCAGACAGGATCTCCGTAAAATTTGCAGCCGCAGGGCACCATATTGACCGGGAAAAACTTGAAGAAAGGATTACCCGGTTTGTTGAGGAATTTTCCGTTCCGCCATCAGAGGCTGAACGTTCTATCACACACGATTATGCACGGCAGTTCGGGATGGATATTGCTGAAAAGGCCCAGTCCCGTGAGAATAATAATATTACCCTTATATCAGATATCCAGGCAGAGCAATGGGTGAATATTGAGGGGATTGTAGTGGTTCTGTTTCCTTCGCGTTCACCATCAGTTGCACAGAGCGGGATTATTGCAGATGGTTCAGGTACTATAAGGTTTACAGTATGGGCAAAAGCCAATGCTCCGATGATGGAGACTGGAAATTGGTATAGGATTGAATCTTCTGTTGCTGATGAGTATAACGGGCAGATAAGCCTTAAAGTCCATTCCGGGACAACTATTACACCATTAAACCCTGAAGATATCCCACAGATAGAGGTTTCTGATATTAATATGGTCAAACCCGGAGTAGTGTCTGTCAGGGGGAAGGTCATCAGGGTTGAAAAACCTATGACCGATGCCTTTATCCAGCGTGGAATAATTGCAGATGAGACAGGGGCGATTAAGTTTTCAGTTAAAAACTTACCCGGAGCCGAACCTCTTTCAGTGAACACCTGGTACTCTTTAAGATACGCGATAGCAGATACCTATAAAGGCGCTGTGAGTATTCAGGTTCTGCCTCTTTCTGCAGAGCCTGAAGAAGAGGATCGTAGTGTAAGGCCGGTAATTATTCCTGTGGCACAGGCAGGGCCCGGAGTTGTCAGCCTTCGGGTTAAGATGATTCAGGAGTATGAAACAACTTCAGACAGAATATTTCAATCCGGACTTATCGGTGATGAGTCAGGGACAATAAGGTTCATTTCCTGGAAGAACGAGGGTGAAACGAGACTTGAACCTGATACCGTTTATGCTATCTATTATGCCACTGTTGATCAGTTTAACGACAGATTATCAGTAACACTTAGTGGTGCAGTCTGTGTACCGGATGAGTCTGCAAGTATTGAGGTGCGTTCTCCTGATGAACAGATTCAGGGGGTATTTGTTCATATGTCACCTGGTTCAGGACTTATCAAACGCTGTCCTGTTGAAGGGTGCGGTAGAGTGCTCTCCAGGCAGAATTATTGTCAGATTCACGAAATTCAACCAAATTTCAATTATGATCTCAGAATAAAGGGCTGGCTTGATACCGGTGGTGAAACTTACGATACAATAATTTCACGTGAAGGTGTAGAAAGTCTGACCGGGTTATCCCTTCAGTCCGCACAGGATATGGCTGAGAACGATCCTCTGGGGCTTGATACAATCTTCTACCATATCAATGAACATGTCCTTGGACGATACCTTTCGTGCAAAGGAAGAAAGATAGATAATCGTTTTTTTGCTAAAAATTGTGAGTTTAAAATCTTTGATTCCGGCATGTTGGCAGAACTTATAAACCGTGCGGAGGGATCCACTCATGAATGATGGGGCGTTATTTAATAGATATGAACGTGAATCTGCAAAACGCGTTTTTGCAGCAGAATTTCGTGAAGCTTTTTACCATTTCAAGGTGGGAACCGATGAAAAGAGTCCTACATATATATTACTTCCAACAGGTGAGCGGTGTAACCGTGTCTTTATTGCAGGGACTCTGACTGAAAAGAAGAAGTCAGATGGAGAAACAGGATTTTATCAGATAAGGGTGATGGATCCGACTGGTGTCTTTTTTGCTAGTGCGGGCAGTTTTCAACCTGAGGCGATGCATCAGATCTCCTCACTGGAATCACCTTCATATGTGGCTGTAATCGGAAAGCCAAATGTTTATCAGTCACAGGATGGGCGGAATCTCGTTTCTGTAAGGGCTGAATCTGTAGCAGCTGTTGATAAATCAACAGTAGATCTCTGGATTATGGATACGGCAAAACTAACCCTGGACAGGATAGAACAGAACAATGATGATCAGGATCATCAAAAAGCAAAAGAAATATATTCACATCCATTTGAATTCTGGCGACCAAAGGTCAAAGATGCTCTGAACTCCATTACTCTTTAAGTTAAATTTATGAGACAGTTATTATGCCCTGTCTATAAATTGAACTCTGAACTCCATTACCACTGATTGTCAGTCTTATTGAATAACTCCCTTTTTTCAGATATACGTGATATGGATTCTTTTGGGACGAATATCCTCCATCACCAAACTCCCATAGCCATTTCGTAGGGTTTCCTGTGGAGTAATCTCTGAATTGTACTTTCAACGGTGTATGACCATAAGTTGGCGAGGCATAAAAACTGGCAGTCAATGTGGTCTGAGTTGGAGTTGGTGTAACTGTTTTAGTTGGTGTTACAGTTGGAACAATTGTTGGAGTATGGGTTACGGTTGGTGTCGGTGCTATAGTCGGAGTAGCTGTTGGAGTGGGTGTCGGTGTTACTGTAGGGGTCCCCTGTGTCTGACCTAATGCTTTGGCTGCATTCAGTCTTCCTCCTGTAACCATTTTACCTGATAGAACTGATAGGGAATCACAATTACTAAATATCTTACTTTCAATCTGTGTTGCCGTCATTGAAGGGTTCTGTGTTTTAATCAGTGCAGCTACTCCTGATACATATGGAGTTGCCATTGAGGTGCCACTAAGATACTTATATCCGTTTGATTTTGTTGTACTGTAAATGCTTACACCTGGTGCTGCCAGATCTACTGACTTTGCACCATAATTTGAGAATGAAGCCAGATTATCGTAATAATTTGTTGCAGCAACAGAAATGATGTTGCTACTGGTATATGCGGCCGGGTACTGCGGGTTTATATCCGAATTTGCGCCACTGTTTCCAGCAGCACAAACAACGACGGCTGAAGATGCATCGATGGCATCCTTAAGTGACTGGGAATACCCTGTCCCGCTCCATGAATTAGAGATTATAGGGGCACCCATCTTGTTTGCATAAAGAATTGCTGATATTGCATCGGAGGTATAACCCGATCCACTTGAATCCAGAAATTTCAATGGCATTATTTTTGCATTCCATGAAACGCCGCATACTCCTATGCCGTTATTTCCTACCGCGGCTATTGTTCCTGCGCAGTGTGTTCCATGCCCGTTGTCATCTAACGGATCGTTGGTTTTTGATACAAAGTTCCATCCCCTGATGTCATCGACATACCCGTTACCATCATCATCAATTCCGTTGATGGTCTCACCAGGGTTTTGCCAGATATTTGCTGAAAGGTCAGGATGCGTATAGTCCACACCTGTATCTACTAGTGCTATTGTAACACCAGTTGAACCGGTTGTAAGGCCCCAGGCAGAAGGGGCATCAATATCAGCACCGGCAGTACCATAAAACGGTGACTGACCGGTGTTATGGAGCCCCCATAAATATTTATATCCGGGATCATTCGGATAGGTACTACTCTCAGTCTGAAGATTGTTAACATCTGTCGTTTTTCCAATCTCTTCAACAGGACTTAAAGAGATTTTGTAATCCGGTTCTACATATAAAACATCAGGACTGGCCTCATATGTTTTCATAGCAGCATCAAGTGATGAACTTGGAACCTTGACTATCTGCATACCTGGCACACCACTTGAGCTCATATCATTTATGACCGATGAACCTGCCTCGGCATTTATCACCGATTGAGCAGTCATCATTGCAGATTCAGTCCTGAACTGATCAGTATTAAATCTGACGATAAGTCTGTCAGGTGCGTACTCTGGAGATACCTGAAGAGAAGCAGAATTCTGTTTTAAAACAGGAGATGCAGATGATATATCTTTGTTTTGTGTATTTTCATTAGGTACAGCTGTTCCAATCTGGAAAAGCAAGCCGATAAGGATAGATCCCATCATCAGAAGAACCACTCCGGATACAAATCGTGAAAATGCCATATATTCCCCCTAGCAAATTAATACTATTTCTGATATATGCCTTCCATAGGCAATAACTTTGCCGTACCTGATTTTTTGGATTTATCTCTTTCATACTATATTATTGAGATCTATATCAATAAGAGGAACACCGGGTTCAAATATCTTTAAAGGAGAACTATAATGGTAAGTAACCATCAGGGTATTACTGAGGATCATGGGAGATATTGTCTGCCCTAAATGTGGCTCTAAGGATACTGAATTTGACGATCTGATCACAGATGATTCAGGTAATATGATTGCAAAATGTAGTTGTAATGCATGTAGTCACAAGTGGGATATGCCATTTGGGTTATAAAACCTGTTTAGATTAAATATAGTATTATGTGAAAAACCAATGACGAATAAAAGCCGTAATGCCAGTATTGGCATGCTAGTAATCGCTATCTTTCTGATATGCTGGGGTTTGGTCTGGTTTGGAAATGATTTGGGCTGGTGGAGTATTAATTTCCCTTTCTGGCCTTTTATAGTAATATTAGTTGGATTAGCAATTATCATCCATGAACTGATAAAAAAAACTGAATAATAATTATAATCTCTCCCATTTTTTAAGCCCGCCGATAAACAGGCATTCTTCCGGATTAATAGTTTCGATCCCGTTATAATCGCCGAATTCAATATTAAATCCTCTGATCAGAACTAATGGGACTCTTTCATCTGCTTCACCCATAACCAACTCCGCTGCTGAAGCAAGATTGTCTGCAATGGCCCTCCTTGTTACTTTCAATTCTTTTCCAAAGAGATCTTCTCTTCCCCGTTCATCAATGACACCCGGTATGCCCGAACATGCAAGAGCCACACCTCCACAGCCATATCTCATCATGTGTGTCCTGCTGTCAACAATAAGAACCGCAATATTAAATCCGGTTTTCTCATAAAGACTATTTCTGATAGAAGAGGCTGTCTTGTCAGGATCAACAGGTAAAAGGGTGACATATCCATGTGGAGCATTTGATCCGTCTACTCCTGCATTTGGAAGGAGATGACCAGAATTGGTACATAGAAGGAATCCGGGTATTCCTCCAAGAATATCATCAGATTCTTTTAATATGATCTCAACAAGAGAAGGGTCCATTTCATATCTCTTTGCAAGATTGCATGCCCTTTGTGATGGAATTTGTTCTTCAAGCGAGATAATTCTTCCCTGTGCTGTTGCAACAGCTGATTCTGCCAGGATAAGTATGTCGTGATCCCGAAGATAAATATCATTATTCTGACTTGCTTTAAGGATATGTTCAATCAAATCATCTCCTGGTTTTATTAAATCGGTTTTAATACCCGTTACCTGAAATGTACGATTCATGTCTCTCCCTGTAATTTCATCGCAACTGATATGACATCTTTTGTCTCTTTGATATCGTGAGTCCTGATAACCGATGCCCCTTTTCTTATGAGCTCGGTAGTAACTGCAAGTGTTCCCGCAAGTCTGTTATCAGGAGCCCTGCCTGTTGCATCTCCAATAAATGATTTTCTTGAGACTGCAGCCAGAAGGGGTCTTCCATACTCCATAAGTTCTCCAAATCTTCTGCATAACTCCCAGTCATTATCAGCCGTTCTGTCAGGTATCCACTTGCCTATACCGGGGTCAAGAATAATGTCCTCAATTCCACAATGTCCAGCGCGGTTAAGTATAACCTCAATGGCATCAAGGGTGTCAGAAAATGAACAGGCATCTCCCGGTACTTTGTCCGTTGCCATAATTATTGCAGGAATATTCGCATCAGCGATGATCTTTTGCATTTCAGGGTTTAATAACCCTGAAATATCATTGGCTATACATATATCAAAATGAAGTGCCGATTCGAGTACTTCAGGATACATTGTATCAATACTAACGATGTAGTCAAGCCCTTCAAGATGAATTAATGCTTCTTTTACCCGTTGGATCTCTTCATTTACTGATATTGATGTACTACCGGGAGCTGTACTTCTCGCACCAATGTCCAGGATTTCAGCCCCATCTGATACCATCTTAATTGCAGTGTCTCTTATTGATGAATTTGGGACATAAGATCCTGTGAAAAAAGATTCAGGACTGATATTTAATACCCCCATAAGTACAGGCGGAGTATCCCCAATCCTTAACCCATTTATATAAAATGAGTGCATCGGTTTCTGGCGGCCATTACTGTATTCTCCATCAGCGATGCAATGGTCATCGGCCCTACACCGCCTGGTACCGGTGTTATTGCCCCGGCTATCTTCTCTACTTCAGAGAATTCAACATCTCCGCAGAGTTTTCCGTTGACATGGTTTGTTCCGACATCAATCACGACAGCGCCCGGTTTTACCATATCCCCCCTGATAATTCCAGCTCGTCCGGCAGCACTTACAAGAATATCTGCATTCTTTGTAAATTCTATAAGGTTTATGGTCTTACTATGGCATATTGTAACAGTAGCATCTGCCAGCAGAAGGAGCATAGCAACCGGGCGACCTACATCAACGCTTCTCCCTACAACTACTGCATGCTTTCCTGATATCGGGATTTTGTTTTCAGTAAGTATGGTAATTATTCCTTTTGGTGTGCATGGACAAAACCCCGAAAGGCCAGTCATCAGGCGTCCCATATTTACCGGATGAAACCCATCAACATCCTTATCCGGATGAATGGATGCAATCACGGTATCAGTATCTATAGAAACCGGAAGAGGAAGTTGTACGAGTATTCCATCGATGTCAGGATCCTCGTTGAGCTGTTTTATCCGGTCAAGAATTTTCCGGGTTGTAATATCGCCCGGAAGAGCAATATTAACGGAATGTATGCCAACCTGCTCACAGGCCCGGTGTTTCATTCTCACATACATCTGTGATGCCGGATCATCACCTACTATTATTGTGGCAAGGGTAGGAGAGAGTTTTTCCCCCTGAATCTCCTCTTTTAGGAGTTCCAGTCTTCTGGCTGATAGTCCCTTTCCATCCAGAATCATGAGGCATCAGGGTAAAGGGAATATTGACAGGCCAGGGATTTTACCTCTTCCCTTATCTTCTCCTGTAGTGCCTTGTTCTTGGAATCGCCAATTACTGCGGATATCCATTCACCAATCATCTTCATCTCTGTCTCTTTCATACCTCTGCTTGTTACAGCAGGTGTTCCGACCCTGAGTCCGCTGGTGACGAAAGGACTCTTGGTTTCATTGGGTATTGTATTCTTATTAACCGTAATTCCTGCATTCCCAAGCGCCTGCTCAGCTTCAAGACCTGTTATCCCGAAATTTGTAAGATCAAGCAGGCACAGGTGATTATCTGTGCCTCCTGAAACAAGTCTTACATTATTGCCAATTAACGTATCTGCGAGGGTTTGTGCATTTTTTACAACCTGTTCTGAGTATTTTTTAAACTCTTTGGTTGAAGCTTCTTTAAAACAGACGGCTTTAGCCGCTATAATATGCATGAGTGGCCCTCCCTGCATTCCTGGAAATACCGTTTTATCGATCTTTTGTGCCCATTCATCATTACAAAGGATAAATCCGCCACGTGGTCCTCGAAGAGTTTTGTGGGTAGTTGAGGTAGTAAAGGTAGTCAGGCCAACGGGAGATTGATGAATACCCGTTGCGCACAGACCTGCGATATGGGCTATATCTGCAACACAGTATGCACCCACATCTTCAGAAATTTCTGCGAAGGCTTTAAAGTCGATGTTCCTCGGATATGCGCTTGCGCCGCATACGATGATATTTGGCCTGATTTTTTTTGCCATATCAGCAATATTTCCGTAATCCATCGTTTCAGTCTTCAGATCAACTCCATACTGATGTGCATCATAAATGATTCCTGAAAAGTTTACCGGAGAACCGTGCGATAGATGCCCCCCCTGTGATAAGTTCATTGACAGTATCCTGTCTTTTGGTTTTAGGACCGTGAAATACACTGCCATGTTAGCCTGACTTCCTGAATGCGGCTGCACATTTGCATGTTCAGCGCCAAAAAGTTTGCATACGCGGTCACGTGCAAGATTTTCTGCCATATCATGAAATTCACAGCCTCCATAGTAGCGTTTTCCAGGATAACCTTCAGCATATTTATTCGTCATGATAGATCCGGTTGCTTCAAGAACCGCTCTGCTCACGACGTTTTCTGATGCAATTAGTTCAAGCCCGTTTATCTGACGCTCAGTCTCTTTATCGATGATCGTTGCAATTTCTGGATCGATCTTTCCCAGATAGGACATGTGATTACTCATCTGGCATAAAAGGGTAATACTTTTTTGTTAGCCAAATTTTAAAGAAATATTTGAAAAGTAATATGGTAGAGCCGATGTGATAAGGGAGATATATATGTATGGGTATCAAATACTATCACAGAATGTCTAATCTGGCTCATAAAGGGGATATACAACATGAGCGATGAAGGATTTGGGATAAATAATCTGGATGACAGGGTGCGACTAATCGAGAGAAGATTGGTTGAAATGGATGCCCTCATCAAAGGACTTACCGATGAAATGCTTGATATGAAGGCCGTTGTGATGAAACTGAAGAAGGATCAGCGCCCTCCACCAGTGATCCAGGCCGTTGTCCCTCCTGTTTCTCGTGGTAAGGTTGAGAAGGAGAAAGCAGAGAAGGTACCTGAAAGTGAGAGTGTAAGGCCCGTATCTCATACCCGGGATAAAATCACTCTTAAGATGCAGCCTGACGGGACATTACAACCTGAAGCTGAAACAGGTGAAGATATTATTGTAGCTTCACCTCGTGACGCCAGGCTGCGATCCAAGGATCAATCCGGCAGGTCAGGGCAGAATGATCTGATAATTGCAGAAGAGCAAGATCCAAAAGAAAGGTCGTCATAGAATTATTTCCCTTTTTCCTTCTTAAGGTGTAAGGGTTGTACATCACGCAGCTTTTCATTGATAACTTCAAATCCTTCGGGAAAGCTACACGAATACCCTTTTTACCCGGGTTTACTGTAATATCAGGACCGAATGGTTCGGGTAAAAGTAATATCATTGATAGTATTCTTTTTGTTCTCTCCCTTTCCACGTCCCGGACTTTAAGGGCAGAAAGACTTACCGACCTTATTAATGTTAATTCAGATAAAGCCACTGCAGAAGTTGAGATCACATTCTCCGATGGAACCATAATCCGAAGAAGAATAAAACGGGCACAAAATACATATTACAATTATCTTTATCTGAATGGAAGAGCCTGTCGTCAGGGCGATTTACTTGATTTTCTTGCACAAAATGGCATAATCCCGCATGGTTATAATATTGTAATGCAGGGGGATATTAACCGCATTATCGATATGAGCGACAATGAAAGACGAAAAATCATTGATGAAATCGCCGGTGTCTCCGATTTTGATGCGAAAAAAGAGATGGCTTACGGAGAACTGTCACAGGTTAAGGAAAGGCTCTCTGAAGAATCGGTTCATATTGAAGAGTTAAGTCGCAGGCTTTTCCAACTGGAGAAACAGAGAGAACAGGCAGTCAGATATCATACACTTCATGATGAGTTGAAAAACCTTGAAAGGTGCAGGTCAGCATCCCGTCTTGCTGCACGAAAACGGGATCAGGAGATCCTGCTGTCGGGGCTTGGAGAAGAGAAGAAGTTAGTAGAAGCGATTGAACTGGAGGTTTCGGATAAATCGGATAAAAGGAATCTGATTCAGCAGGAGATAGAACTCATCGATCAGAAGATATCCTCCATGACCGGAAGTGAATATCTGACTCTTGTATCCCGTATTGCCGAGGCTAAAGCTTCTATTGATGGGCATCGGCGATCAGTTGATCGTGCTCGTCGTGATAAAGAAGAGGCAGAACGTAGTTTTTCTGAAATTTTCTCCGCTACAAAGCGTCAGGAGGAAAAATTGTCCTCGATGGAGAAGGATATGAGATCTCTGATGATCGACCGGACAAACCTTTCCATGACATCATCCTCAGTAAAAAAGGAATTAGACAGGATCAATCAGACGATTGAGGGTGAGACGAGAGGTCTTGAGGAGGATGAGAACTCGCTTGAGATTCTTCAGCATGATCTGCAACAGCTCAAGGATGAACGTGGAGATCTCTTAAAGCAGCAGGACATCCTTATTGAACGTTCTCGTATGAGAAATGCTGAAGAGGACCGGCTTTCTTCAAGGATTCAGATAATAAATAAAGATATTATAACGAAGAAAGAGGATCTTACCGGGCTTAAGTCAGCTCTTGAGAGATTATCCACAGAGAAGCGTGGATATGATCAACAGGTTGCATCTCTTGATACGAGACTTTACACAAAACGCGATGAACAAGAGCGTATTCTTCGTCAGATTCGTGATCTTAAGATTGATATCGGAAGGAAAGAAGCTCAGCAACAGGTTACCGGGCGGTATAACCGGGCAATTGAAGCGGTTATTGGGATGGACGGAGTCTTTGGGACAATTGGCGATCTTGGTTCATGTCAGTCTGAGTTTGCAGTAGCGCTAAATATTGCTGCTGGTGGGAAACTGCATTTTGTCGTCGTAAAAAATGATATAATTGCATCTGATGCAATTGCTTATCTTCAGGAACATAAACTTGGAAGAGTTACTTTCCTTCCTTTAAATAAAATCCATCAAAAACCACGCCCTTCTCTTCCTCATGGTAATGATATCATAGGGTATGCGATAGAACTTCTCAATTATAATCCTGAGTATGATGCAGCGTTCAGTGTGGTTTTTGGTTCCACAATCGTTGTGGATACACTCGAACATGCGAGAAGAAGGCTCGGTAGTTTTCGGATGGTCACTCTTGATGGCTCACTTCTTGAAGTTTCTGGTGCGATGACCGGAGGAAGCATTAAAAAGGAGACCGGAGGGTTTGGTTCACAATCAGTGGATGAGATAAAGATGCTCAGTTCAAATCTCTCTCTTTTGAGTGAAGAAGAGCGTAATATCTCGATTCTGATTTCAGAATTATCTGTAGAAAGAGATGATCTTCAGAAGAGGCGGATTGAGATTGAAGGTGCTATAGTAAGGGCCAAGGCCCAGACTGATACAACAGAACAGGCGATTATTTCTCTACAATCTGAAGTTGATCTCATTAGTAAACAGTGTGAAGAATCCAGGAATAACCAGAGTGGAAAAGACAATGAGCTGGTTGGTATTGAAAAGGAGTTGGAGGATAAAAACCGCGGGATAACCGTTGTCATGAGTAAAATTGAAGAGATCTCCGTCCGGCTTGAAGGAACCGGTATTCCCCGGTTGTATGAAGAACGAGAAGGTCTTTTAAGACAGACTGAGGAGGTTGATCGTCGTTTAAGAAATAAGGAACAGGAGGTATCTGAGATCAGCATGGAGATCTCGTTTATCCGGAGAAACATAGATGACCAAAAAAAGCAGATGGAACGTATTCGTGAACAGACCGGGCGATTTGATAAGGAGATCTCGGATTGTGAGGCAGCAATAATCTCGTGTGAGGGGGAGATTAAGAATGCAGAAGCTGCAGTAAGCCAGTTTTCCAGGGAGATTGAGGATCTCAGAATTGAAAGAAATACCTGTACAAATCAGACTGATAAACTGGATGGAGAGATTAGGGAATACATAAACCGGAAAGAGCGTATATTGATAAAAATCCAGAGTATTGATGAGAAACTGATTTCTCTGTCAGAAGAGATCTGCAACCTGACGGCAGAAACAGGTGACTGCATTACCGAGCTCTCTGAACCTGAGGTTGAGTGTAAGATGAGTGAGGTAAGTCTTGCCCTGTCAATGCTTGGGAATGTAAATATGAGGGCAATAGAAGAGTATGATGAAGTAAATGGTGTAGTGTCTGAACGCAGGGAGCGAATGGATGTTTTACAGCGTGAAATGGATGAGATTAATGCCAGAATAGATATGTATTCCAAAAAAAAATTCGAGGCATTCAACTTAGCTTATCAGGAGATTAATACGAATTTTAGTGATATATTCTCCCGTCTTACTATGGGGTCAGGAGAACTTTTGCTTGAGAATAAGGAAGATCCATTTGCAGGAGGCCTTTCGTTTTCAGTAAAACCAAGGGATAAAAATGTCCACAATCTTTCGGCATTGTCTGGTGGAGAAAAGTCGCTCACAACGCTTGCGTTTATTTTCTCTATTCAAAAATTTGTCCCTGCCCCTTTCTATGCATTTGACGAGGTGGATATGAATCTTGATGGTTCAAATGTAATCCAAATTGCAGAAATGATTCGTGAGGTCTCTATTAATTCTCAATTCATTAATATATCTCTTCGTAAACCGATGATTGATTCTGCTGATCGGATACTGGGTGTAACGATAAGACCTGATAAATCAAGTCTTGTAACAGGAGTGAGCAGGGATGATTGATGATCCGGTGGAGATCCTTGTAAAAATGGCAGAAAACGGTGACATAGATCCCTGGAATATAGATATTATAGAGGTTACGGATCGTTTTTTTGCCGAAATGGAGAAGCAACAGACCCTTGATCTTAGAGTGTCTGCCAGAACCTTGCTCTATGCCTCCACATTATTACGAATAAAGTCAGAATACCTTAATCAGCCGGATTTAGAACAGGATGATGAGTTACTCTCTGAAGGATATGGGGATGATGTGGAAGATCATGGAATAAACAGATCGTTTGGAAATCCGGTAATGATGCTTGAGCATGAGATTAAACGCCGGCTGGAAAGAAAAAATATGAGAAAACAGCCGATAACATTGTATGATCTCATAACTATTCTAAGAAATGCGGAGAAAGAAGAGCGCCGTCGTCAGAGAGATGGATGGGTCCAGGATATTCAAGTATATACAGAAGATATTGTTTCAATTGCTCACGAAGAGGCATTTCATCAGAGTGCAATAGATGTTCTCACGGCTTACAGGGATTTTTCATCCTGTGCGGAAGGGGGGAGAATGGCGCTTTCTGATCTTGCTAAGAGACTTAAATGGCCTTTGATCCAGACCTTCATTCCTCTCTTATTTCTTATGCAGGAAGGTTATCTTGGAATATTTCAGGATACTTTTTTTGAAGAGGTATATATCGTACCATTATCTGATGGCAATGCGGTGGTAGTGGGATCTTCTTTTTCATCCGCTCAGTGATTCTGCGCTACTTGGTTTATCTCAGATATGCTTCTATTTGTTAAATCTCTAAAATGCCATTAATTTCAAGTTTCTACTTGAATTTAGGCATTTGATTTTTTTAAATTTTTTAAAAAGATTATTTTGCGTTAATTATTTTTTGCATTTTTTACAAAGTAACCGAAACCTTTTTTAGTTGCATAAGCTAACATTGTAATCCCACACTCATTCCGTAACCCGGAATGAATCGGTCAGGGAAGTTGCAATAAGGGCGAATACAAAAGTATATAAGTCCTGAAATGCAACGTAAGAGGCCGAAGTAATGGAGAACCGACGAAT
>Ga0074198_1000474_pt1 | contig 41632 bp, 29 predicted proteins | sample EPASupsiteSAE323_FD_64527 | JGI IMG/M metagenome (GOLD analysis project Ga0074198, IMG submission 64527) | Bioremediated contaminated groundwater from EPA Superfund site, New Mexico - Sample SAE3-23 | ecosystem: Environmental > Aquatic > Deep subsurface > Groundwater > Contaminated ... | reverse complement strand
GGCTCCCATGTTCATGCTATTGAACTAAACCCAAAAGCCGTAGAGTATTTAACTGAAAATTCAAGGTTAAACCGGCTGGACAGCAGGATCTCCATCTCTGCCGGTGACTGCAGGAACCAGATGAAAGGAGTTTATGACAGGATTCATATGGGACATTATGAGGCCATATTTTACCTTAGTTCTGCTCTAATGCATGTCCATAAAGATACCGTACTACATGTGCATTCAATTGGTGATATTTCGGAAGAGATCCTGAAAATTCTGGAGAATGCAGTCTGTACTGCAGAGATTTCATCTCGTGTTGTAAAAACAGTAGGACCTTCTAAACGCCATATGGTCTTTGATCTGGTGATCAAATCATGAATCCTGACAGATTAAGTGGTAAGACGATAGTCTTGGCTGTCACCGGAAGTATCGCTGCGGTAGAAACGGTAAAACTTGCCCACGAGTTAAGGAGGCAGGGTGCGGTTGTTCAACCCGTGATGAGTCAGGCTGCATGCGGGATAATTCACCCGGATGCCCTTACCTATGCCTGTGGAAGGGAGACTATTATCCGGATATCCGGCTTTGTTGAACATGTTCAGTATTGTGGAGATGATGGCATTGCAGATCTTCTTCTTATTGCTCCATGTACAGCGAATACAATAGCAAAAATTGCAAATGCAATAGATGATACCCCTGTGACCACATTTGCGACAACAGCTATTGGAAGGGGAATGCCGGTTATACTTGTCCCTGCCATGCATCATGCCATGTTCAGACACAACCTGTTGATGAGTCACCTAAATTCATTGTCATTAATAGGAATAACCGTGATAAACCCCCATATTGAGGAAGGAAAAGCTAAGATTGCATCCAATGAAGAGATTGTACTTTGGTGCGGGCGTCTGTTGTCTGGTATGCCCCTAAAGGGAAAAAACGTTGTAATTACCAGTGGCCGGTGCGAAGAACCTGTTGATGATGTGAGGATCCTTACAACCAGATCATCAGGAAAGATGGGTAAGGAACTTGCATGTGAAGCCTTCAGACTTGGTGCAGAAGTCACAATAATCCATAAAGATGTTATCTGTATCGGGGAGAATATCAGGGTTACAACTGCAACTTCCATGAATCAGGCTGTAAGGGAGATTTTTTCAGAGAAAAAAGTTGATATCTACATAAGTAGTGCAGCAATATCTGATTTTGCCCCGGAAATCGTAACTGGAAAGATACCAAGTGGTAAGCCTGTTTCTATCAGATTAAACCCACTCCCCAAGATACTAGATGGAGCGGTAGGAAAGGCATCTGTTATTATTGGATTTAAACTTGGATCAGATTCCATACAAAAAGCCGGAGCTCTCCTATGTAAGGGTGTGACTATGGTTGCTTCAAATACCGCAGAAAACCTTGGCACTGAATCTGGTAACTATATCCTGACAGATCAATTCGGGAGTCTTAAGATATCAGGACATAAGTACGAGATTGCAGAGAGGATTTTCGATCGTATCTTAAAATATCACCTCTGAATTATGTCAGAACATTCTCATTCTGTAACCGTTGCTGCATTTTGTCCAGGTCACATATCAGGGTATTTCATGCCTGTTTTCATGGATAAACTGGTAACTTCAGGAAGTCTTGGGGGTGGAATCGTAATAGGCGAAGGGGTAAGATCTGTAGTGTCAGAGGCTCACAAATCTTCTGTTGAGGTATGGCAGACCGACCCGGTTGGAGTTCCAAGTCTTGTAAGTAATACTTCTGATGTGATAATGACTCTGCTTGAAAAAATGGATGTTAATGCCAGGATTCAGACATACAGTCATCTTCCTTCAGGATGTGGATATGGTATGTCTGCCGCTGCACTGCTATCCACTGCCTATGCAGTAAACAAATTATATGATCTTGGTATGAATCCCGAGAAGTGTACCTTGTTTGCCCATGAGACAGAAATTCTTCATAAATCCGGTCTAGGAGATGTATCTGCATGTCAGGGAGGCGGATTTGTTGTAAGGAAGACACCGGGTCCCTTTGGAGAAATAACCCGAAGACAGGATACAAGACCGATCTATGCAGTAACTCAGAGTTCTGTATCAACATCTGAAATCCTGAGTTCGGATGGTGCAATGGAAAGGATTAAAATGGCCTTTCCCGACGAAGTTCCGTTAACGCTCGAAGATCTCTTCAGAGTATCCAGAAAGTTTGCAGAGAGAAGCGGACTGATATCAGATGAGGTCAGGCAAATCCTTTCAGTGTGTGATGAGAATAATATACCTGCAAGTATGACTATGCTCGGAAACGGTATTTTTGCCCTGGGAAGGGTTGCACAGTCAGTTCTAAAACCTTTTGGTAATGTATTCAGGCTAAATATTTCAACAGGAGGCCCGCGAATTCTTACTGGAGAGAAAATATAATGATTCCCAAGACTCATCCACGATACCGTTCACTTATAACCCGGGAACGCCTGGCTGATTATACAAAAAAGGGGATAGTATCGCTGGAAGGACTTACTTCTCATGGAAGGGGTGAAGCTTTTGATTATCTCCTTGGTGAAGAGACTTCGGCTTCGGCACTGGAAGCAGAAAAATTAGCCGCTGCAATGATACTTTCGGCCTCATATCCGGTCATTTCCGTGAATGGAAATACTGCTGCCCTTGCTGCGAAGGAAATTGCATCACTTCAGCAGGCATGTGGGGCAAAGGCAGAAGTAAACCTTTTTCATCGGACGGATGACCGGATAAAAGCAATAACTGATTTGCTTACTGACGCTGGTGTTATCCTGATCAAAGGACCTGTGGATAGGTATATCCCTCTGGAACATGACAGGGGACTCTGTCATCATGATGGTATTTATTCTGCAGATGTGATACTTGTCCCCCTTGAAGATGGTGATCGTGCAGAGGCGCTTGTTTCACTTGGAAAAAAGGTTATTGCGATAGATCTTAATCCTCTTTCAAGAACTGCACGAACTGCGACCCTGCCGGTCATTGATGAACTTACAAGAGCCCTTCCAAACATTACCAGGTTCTGTAAAACTCTAAATAAAAATGAGTGCCAGGATATGATAAGTAAGATTAACAGTCCCGGATTTATCAGGGATGCGATAGAATGTATAAAAGGGAAACTTTCTGATGTTCTGGATTGAACGATATCGCCCGGTAACCTTTGACCAGATACTAGGCCAGGAGAGAGTAATCGAAGTTATGCGATGCTCTGCAGAAGAGAAGAGTTTACCACATCTTGTGGTAACCGGTCCGAGTGGAACTGGAAAATCAGTTGCTGTTGAAGTTATGCTCAGGTTCCTATATGGAGAAACCTGGGAGGATAACGTTACATTATTTCGGACATCAGATCTTATGGAAAGAGGTAAGAGTGGGCTTGAATCTGATGAAAGGTTTATTCATCTCTTTAGATCTGACGAGTCATTTCTCTCGAATTTCAAACATATAATCTCCTCTTATGCTTCAATCCGGCCCATTGATGCTGAATTTAAAGTGATGCTTTTTGAAGATGCGCATGCCCTTTCACATGATATTCAGCATGCATTACGCAGGACTATGGAAAGATATAGTTCTACGTGCCGGTTTATCTTCTGTACAACACAGATTTCATCTCTCATCCCTCCAATCAGATCACGTTGTCTTCCCCTTTTCTTTACTCCTCTAAGCAGGGATATTATTACCAGAGTTCTTGAAGACATTCAGAATGATCTTCCTGTTAATGAAAGGGTATCATCTGAAGAGATTGGGCTTATCGTTGCCGCATCAGGCGGGGATTTAAGAAGAGCTACGATGTACCTACAGGTCAGGGTGGAGACTGGTGAATCTTTTAATCCGGATACATTAAACAAAACTGATACTGATGATGATGTTTTTCTGGCCCTGGAGGCCATGAAAAAGAATGACCTGGATTCAGCCCAGAAATGTCTTCAGGCTCTTATGATAAATCAGGGACTTTCAGGCAGAGAGATAATATCTGCATTAAATAAGGTAGCAGGACGGGAGTATAACGATCCAAAGATCTCAACAATTCTGGCTGATTATGATGCCTTTTTATCGCATGCAGGTAATGAATATCTTCAGATTAATGCTCTTACTGCATCAATTATCTCGGAGGTGTTCCTATAAAAAAATTGGATTCAGGATCCGCAGAACTCCGCGTTCAGTCTCATTATGATGATATTGCAGATGTTTATGAACAGCGTTATGATCACAGGGAAAGAGGACGTTTATACTATGATCATATCTCTGAAGCGGTTATGTCACATATTCAAAATGAAGGAAGTCTGCTTGATATCGGATGTGGAACCGGACTATTTATCCGTAGATACCTGAAATCAGGTTCCAATAAAACTGCTACCGGGATCGATATCAGTCAGGGAATGATTAGAAAAGCCCAGAATACTTTTCCTGATCTTTCATTTGTCATAGGAAATGCTGAGTATCTTCCATTTGCTTCAGAATCGTTTGATTCGATCTCCAGTCTCCTTGCATTTTCATACCTGCAAAAACCCGAAGTCTCTCTTTCAGATTGCATAAGAGTGCTGGTTCCAGGAGGAAGGTTCTGTATCTGCACTCTTGGTCGAAATATCTTCACTTCCAGACTTCCTGCACTATATTCTATTGGTGAGAAGATGCGTATCAAAAGGGTCGGGGTTGGATCATTTGCAGAACATTATTATAGTGCAAAAGAGATGTATCAACTTCTTGAGAAAGCCGGTTTTGAAGATATTGAGATCTTCAGGTGCTCTTTTGCTCATTTTAATTTTGCAGATCCTCTTTTTATGATGGCAAGAAAGGCAGAACCCTTTATTGAGGATAATCTGCCATATCTTGCATACAATCTGATTGCAGCCGGGCATAAGCCTGAGTAAACCTGTAGAAATGAGTTTTTTATTTCCCAAAAAATTTTGATATTTTTTTAGCACAATTATCATTTACTTCGGTTAAATTTTCATTGTCATCATTATATTTCTCTGCAAAGGTATCAAGTGTATTTTCCATCTCATAATGATGAATACGCCTGCAGGGTAACCATAGAAAGTGCTTCTGAAAATCGAGATCTATCTTTGTGATATGAAAAGCTATTGCAAACTGAAAAGCTATGGCTATTACAATAATTAGTATTATATCCCGAAGTGAGAGAGTAAGAGAAGAAAAAAATGAATAACGTGCAGTAACATAATATCGTATCTGATCTTCCAATCCGGCGATCTGACCCACCGTTATTACCACAACAAAGAACATGAGTGTAAATAACATAACAAGCACACAGGAAACGATCCAGGATCTGAAAAAGTTTCCAAGGTATGCAACTATGGTGCAGAGTACAAATAAAATTAGGATAGGGTTTAGAAGTGCTGGGAATACTGCTACATCCATTGAAGTATAGTGTTATGGCATAAGGTTTATCTTTTTCTAAGCAATGGGATTTTTATTATGTATAAGAGGTAGTTGAGTATCTATTGAGATTATTTAATATGGATTGCAGGAAAAGAAGCACTATGCATTACGTGAATTTTTTTCATTCCCCAGAGATCTCTTTTATATCAGACCTTTTGGTGGCGATATGAACCAAAGGTTTTGTATCGGGTTTGAGGTTCATCAGCCTTTTCGCTTAAGAAAAAATTTTGTTTTCAATCCGGATAAAGGCCCTGATGATCAGATGGAACGGTACTTTGATGAGACTAATAAGACTATCCTCCTTAGGGTTTGCAACAAATGTTATGAACCAGCAACATCAATAATCCTTGATGAGCTGGATGAAGGGTTTGCATGTGCCTTTTCAATATCAGGAGTCCTGATTGAACAATTGGAAAGATGGGCACCAGATGTGCTGGATCTCTTCATTCAGGCCGCGCAACATAAAAATGTTGAAATGATAGGTCAGACCTTTTATCATAGCATTTCAAGTCTTTTCTGGACCATGGATGAATTCTGCAGCCAGGTCAGACTTCATCGACAGCTAATAAAAGATATCTTCAGGGTAGAGCCTAAAGTATTTGAAAACACAGAGTTCCTTTTTGATAACAGAATAGCAGCGACAGTAAGGGACTTAGGTTTTTCTGCATGTTATACCGAAGGAGTATCAGACATTCTTGAATGGAGAAGTCCGAATTATCTCTACCAGTGTAATGGTCTGCCGGTGATAATGCGCAACTTTAAACTTTCTGATGATATTGCATTCAGGTTTGCATGCAGGGAGTGGGAAGGCTGGCCTCTTACAGCTGATAAGTATGCAAACTGGGTCTCACAATGCCCTGGTGATTTTGTCCCGGTATTTATTGATTATGAGACACTTGGTGAACATTACTGGGCCGATTCTGGAATACTTGAATTTTTGCGATACCTCGGACCTGAAATGCAGCGTTTTGGGGTAGAGATGGTAAACCCTGAAGATCTTCTCGAATATCCTGTAAGGGAAGAATTTTCAATTTCCAATCCCTTATCATGGGCTGATGCAGAGAAAGACGGGACCGCCTGGATAGAAAACCGCAAGCAGAAGAATGCATTCAGATCAGTGCAGCGAGCACAGGCATTCTTTAGAGATCTTCATATCTGGAGGTATTTGCAGATAAGTGATCATTTCTACTACATGTCATGTAAACATGGTTCATGTGGAGAAGTCCATTCATACTTCAGTCACCAACCTGAACACCATGCTTTTATTACTTACATGGATATTCTTGCCGATATGATGGAGCGATCTATTAAAAAGTCTGACAAGAAGGAATATCTTTACCCACTGCGTTCACTGCCGGTGAATGATGCATTTTACTTTTCCAGTAAATTCGGGTATACTGGTCATGTTGCTTTTGATATGGATCAGTTTTCAGATATGCTTCAACTTGCTCCGGCAGATTCTATAGAATATCATCATGAACGGGGTGATTTTATATACTGGGCCAGATCTGTCCTTAAGGATGAACCTCTGGCTAAGGCTCTTGAGAAGGCTATAACCCCACAGGATCAGATTATTGCAGTAGATATCCGAAAACAAGAATTATGGGATTGTGTTAGGCAGTGAGAAATAGAAGCATAATCCTGTCAATTTAAGATATTCAGTATGCAAAAAAGTAACCAGATAAAAAACCGTAAAATGTTTTCCGAAAACTCATTATGGAAATGGCATATAATTAATACTTAAGCCTCTCATGGGAAACATTCATGTCATTCCAGAATTATCCATTTTTTTACGTTTTTTTTATCTCCTCAATAATTTCAGGATTAACCACATATTTCGCATGGAGACGACGAAAAGTCAGGAGTGTACACACCTTCAGCATCCTGATGGCTCTTGTAACATGGTGGATATTCTTCTATGGATGTGAAGTGGTCTCCTCCTCCCCATATCTTCATCTGACTTTTTTAAGGCTGGAGTACCTGGCGATACCCTGGATATCAGGTTTTTTAGTTCTATTCTCTCTGGAATTCGGTGGATATGAAAGATACATCTCGAGAAAAAGTATTATTCTAATCTTTATCATACCTGCTGCGGTCTTCTTTAGTTTTTATACCGATGGTATCTTTCACCTGTTTTATCAGAATTTTTCATTTTACGAGATTAATGGTATCACAGGTATTTCGGTCACACATGGAATCATGTACCAGGTATTAAGTTTAGCAAATTTACTCTCAATTTTTTTTTGCTTTATAATTATCTTAAGATTTTTTCTTTATTCTCCCGGAGCATTTAAAAATCAGTTAATGCTTGCTGTCTTTTCCGTTGCAATAATGTTCATCGGGCTTAGTTCTTATTACATATTACCTCCTATATTGCCCGATTTTGATATCTCTACCTTATTTATGGGAGTAGTTGGTTTCTTAATAATAATTGCAATTTTTAAATTTCAATTCTTTGATCTGGTATATATTCCTTATCACAGCATCTTTGAATATCTGCATGAAGGGGTAATAGTTCTGGATTCAAAAACAAGAGTGATAGAAATAAATAAAAATGCCGTATCCATACTGGGAATTTATGGGACAGAAATAGTAGGAAAGGAGTTAAAATCCATAAATTCCATGTTACAGGAGTACAGTGATACTCTTACCGGTGGTGCATATACACAATTTAGTATCGAAAAGGTTCAGGATGACCGGGTGTTTTGTTGTTATGTTGAGATGTATCCTGTTTGTGACTCTCGTCAAAGTTTTTTATGTCGTATGATTATTCTTCGTGATATCTCTGATTTAATTAAAACACAAAAGGCGTTGTCTGAAGCCGGAAAAAAATTACACCTTCTAAATTCAATTACAAGACATGATATTATTAATCAGACAGTAATAATATCAGGATATGCCGATCTACTGGGGAATTCACCTCCAGACTCTCCAATATCACTTATCCATCTGGAACGAATAAAAAAGGCCTCTGATTCTATTCAGAAACTGATCCATTTCACGGCAACATATCAGGATCTTGGGGTTTCAAACCCTGTCTGGCTGGATGTTGCAAAAGTTGCAAGGAAAGCCTGGGATACTCTTCACCCTCCTGATTATGTCACCCTGATGATTGATACTGATATTATGATCTTTGCAGATTTGCTTTTGGAAAAGGTTTTTTTTAATTTAATGGATAATTCCATAAGACATGGTGGAGATGTAAGATCAATAATTATCTCCTCATATGAGAAGGATGGAACTACAATTCTAGTTTATCTGGATGACGGGGTAGGTGTAGAACAAGGTGATAAAAAAAGGATTTTCCAGAGAGGATACGGGAAAAATAACGGTTATGGATTATTCCTTGTATCAGAGATCCTGTCTATAACAAAAATCAATATTATGGAGACCGGAATATTTGGTAAAGGCGTCAGGTTTGAGATGATTATTCCCCCCGGAGAGACCAGAAAACCGGTGGAGGAAAAACCTTAAATTCGCAGTCATTCTCTTAAAATACCTTGTTGTCGTTTTAAATTATTCAGTTTTCCAGGTAGTTATTATAATTCAGAACATAAAATTAAATGCCAGAAGTGCTCCGATAATCAGGATACAACTGTGTTTTACACCTGCCTTTATCGATGATTCACCCATTAATCCAGCCATTAAGCCTGAACATAATCCCTGAATCAGGCATATATGATAGAGTAACCTGTCCATTGAAAATAATGATGTAGAACCCAAATTTGCCAGTGGACCTGCGTTGGAAAGTCCTTCAGTGCTCTGTTTTGCAAGAACGGTCAGGAACTGAGTATCTATTACACCGATAACAAAGATAAAAACAAAGAATGAGAGATAAACAATAGCAGTATAAATAAACATCTCTGAAAATCTGTCACGTCTTAAATTTTCTGACATCCTTGCATCGTTGGCTGCAATTCTCAAAAGAGAGGCAATAGAACTACTCATAGTTGCTGCTTTTGTGATAAGTGTAACAGTTCTGGCTATAAGGGCTGTCCTTACACGACGTTCAAATCTTATCAGTGCATCAGAGAAGTTGGATCCCCATTGAATATCCCGATGTATCCGGTTGATCTCATAACTTAATACCCCCATATTTGCTCTAGATATAACTGATATTGATTGTGTCAGTGTTATGCCTACTTCATTTATTCCTGCCATTCTGTCAAGAAAATCCGGTATCATGGACTCCAGTGATCTTATCTTCTGATTCCATCTGGTGTAAAAAACGGCATACGGTATCATAATAACCAGAAGTGCTATCATCAGCCTGTCATCCACATAATCAATGATAGTTTCAAGGTTTCCTGATGGAATGGTAATAAAAAAATAGATAATCAAGATGATTGCAACCGGAATAGAGAAATAGAATGACATCTCAGGTTTTTGTATAAAGGCAGCTAGAGGATCAGCTAGCCACTGTTTAATAGGTTTAATCCTATCAAACCGGACCATTGCTGAAAAAAGATTTTTTTCATTTGTGTTTTCATTTACTCTTACGTCAGGGTATTGATGTAACCATTTTGCCTTTGTATATTTTACAATATTTTCATCTTTTATAGAGATTGTATCAATCATGATAATAAAAATAGTTGCTCCAATGGGAAGGACTGCATAACCGATTACTGATAATTCGAGTATTGCAGAAGATCCCATCATGCCCATTACCACAAGGATAACAATAAGAAAAAGAGGGCCTGCAATGAAAATAGTGACATATATCTCTGCAACAAGTCCTAGAAACTGCAGAAATTGTTTTTGTTCAAATTTGGCTTCTTCCTGGAGGTTGTATACTCTTTCTTCCAAGAACTGGGTTAGATTTCCCCCACTTTCCACGGTAGAGATTAAATCCTGTAAAAAATCTTTTAATTTCCTGCTTGGTGTGGTTTCACTAAGCATTCTTAATGCATTGATAATATCATAACCAAAAAAATCAGAGTCTCTTGCAGCTTGTCTGAATTCCAGGGCCACTTCTCCATATATTGCAGACATCTCTGATATTGATCTTAATATTGTAATTATCTCTGCCCCACCTTTTCTCATTGCATACATATATGAGACGGCATTTGGAATTCCAAAAGTAATCTTAGTCTCTCTGGTTTTTTTTGAGATGGATGGGATAATTGTATAGATTTTAAACCCTAAGTAACCGCCAATCAAAAATAAGACAATACCCAGGATAAACTGGATCATTATTACAAGTGGTAAATTTTGTGTATCTGGGTTAAAGGATAAATTAAGAACATTGTATAATTCGGGTTTTAATCCGAAATTAAGAAAAAAAGCAGCGTAACCAAATAAAAATCCGCATATGCCAAAAATAATTCCGATTATCAGCCCAATCAATACCGCATGATTTAGGTATTGTTCAAGAGTCAGACCTGACCTGTTGCCAACTATATCCCTATGAAGATTATGGTACTTTTCAGGATTTTTATTTATAAGTTTATAGGCAATATTTTCAGTAATCATTTTATTATGGCTGAAAGATCTTCAAGATTTTCAATAACATTATTTTTGTCAATATAGTATGATTGAATTACCTTGGAAAAATTTACATAATCCCTGACATTCTGTTCTTTTACTGCTAATAATACCTTTTTTCTTGTACTCATCTCTTCTTTAAGCATATCGGCATTCCATCCGTGAAAAGAAGCAATGTTTCCAAGAATCTGGGATCTACCTGTATATGAATAATTATCAGATATTGGATCGTATTCAAAGACCGTATTTACCATAACATTACCGGTTGATGGGTCTATCCCGGCAATTTCTACAATTTCATCACATCGGCGTACCCTGTCAGGACCAATCTGTATCTGCTTTTGTATACTAATAAGGTTAAGTGCCTGGAGCATATTTCTTGGAACATTAAGTGGTTCGTTTTCCAACCTGTGAATAGCAGCGTCAACACTACCCGCATGCATTGTGGAGAAGGTTGTATGGCCCGTATTCATGGCCTGGAACAGTGTTTGTGCTTCACTTCCTCTGACTTCACCGACTAAAATGTACTCTGGTCTTTGTCTCATCGCCGCTTTCAGAAGTTTGAACATATCAACTTCTGTTCTCCCGCCTTCAGCCAGAACATCTCTGGTTATACTGGCAATCCAATTGTCATGAAAGAGGGTAAGTTCTCTTGTGTCTTCAATTGAGATTACCTTGGCCAGAGGTGGAATAAAAAGGGATACTGCATTTAGTGAAGTTGTTTTACCTGAGGCAGTCCCTCCTATAAAAATAATACTCATATTATTCTCAATTGCAAGCCAGAAGTAAACAAGCATTTCTTCGTTGAATGTATGGAGATCCATCAGATCAACTGGTGTAAAAGGAGTTTCCCGGAATTTTCTTATTGTAAATGAAGTTCCCCTTGAGGTTACTTCTTTACCGAAAGTTAGTTGTAACCTGGAACCTTCCGGGAGTGTAGCATCTATCATCGGAATTGCCGAAGATATATGTTTTCCTGAACGTTGAGAAAGAGTAATAGCCAGTGACATTAATGATTCTGTATCAAATGAGATATTTGTCTTGATATTCTGCTCATGCCGGTGAAAAAGAAAGATAGGAATATTATCGCCATCACAGGATATATCTTCGATAAGTGGATCCAACATCAGGGCATCAATTCTTCCCCATCCAAGGTAATTTCTGATAAGGTAATATTCCAGTTTATAAAGAGATTTTTTACCCAGATTCAGACCATAATATTTGATTAAATCCATCTCTTTTGATATAAGGAGTCTTCTTCTTTCAATACCAAGTTCATCATCGGTGAGAATCAAGACATCACGAAGATCCTCATGTAATCTTTCAAGTAATTCATACTCAAAAGGAGATAGTTCAGGTTCAAATAGAAGATACTCCTTCATCTTCGTATTAGAATTTTGTGCAATAACTACCTTTGAAAGCCCTGGAGTGATCCAGTAATCTTTTATTTGTTTGTAGGGGTATGAAAGTGATATATCCACTAAGCTTCCCATTTTTTCAAATTCGTATTCTTTAAATACAGATTTATGGGATCGTGAGAGTTTTTTTAATAGTTTCGTTTCATATTTTGGATCTGTGGATTCTTTATCTTCTTTAAAGGTTCTGGTTAGCTCTTTTTCTTCGGTAAATAATTCCGGTTCAGTTTGTTCAAGTTTGGGCACTTTTATTCTTATAACATCAGAATTTTTTTTCAAGGGTAGAATATTTATGCTTCTTTTTTTCTTTTGAACATTGTTAGTTGATTTAACTTTTGAATCTTTTAAAGTAGAGATATCATTCTTTTTTAATAATTCTTCTTTAATAACTGATGGTGAGTTGCTCTTTTTAAAATTAAAAACTGGAATTTTTATCTTAATCTTGAGATTTTTTTTGGGTCCATTCCCTTTTTTATTAATATTATTTAAGATCTTCACCTGTACCCCACCTGTATCTCAACGAATATTATACCTGATCAGAATTAATTCAAGATATGATGTGTTATTAAACCATAAAAATTATGACTGGTCATGTGTTAGATTAGTCTCCTGATTTATTTGAGTATATTTTAATGAACAAAGTGGAATATGAGTTTCATAATGACACACAACAGATAATAATAATGGAATTAAATAAACCAGAAGGCGGATACTAAGGATATGATTGAAAATAAAATAGACAGTCACATGCCAACCGGGCTTTCAACGCTTGATCCGGTTTTTGATGGTGGAATACCACCGGGATCCGTTGTATTGCTAAAGGGGGATATCGGTTCAGGGAAGGTAGAATTTGTATATAGTATCATGATATTCCTCTCTCAACTTATGGTAAAAGGACAGGTGAATGAAAAAATTTTGTTTCCAAACGAGATACGTTATATTACTGTTACAAAAAGTAAAGAGTCAATTCTCCGTGAAATATCGAATTCCTTTAACTCTGGATTATTAACGAATCTTGAACAGATTCGTTTTACGGATCTTTCAGATATTTACTTTGACACAAGCCTGGTTCCCATTAACTGGTATTCAGAATTTGATAATATTATCGATCGAATGTCTGCACATCGTCAGATTCATGACAGCCTTTTAACAACGCTTTCATATACTCTTGATGGTATAAAACCAAAAAGTCTGGTTATTATTGATTCATTGACTGAGATTGCTACTCAATACATTTCTTCCGGAGATTGGCCGGATCTTTCAGCATATTTAAGAGGACTCGAGCGCGTCTCTAAAAGGTGGAATACAACCGTTTATCTCATTCTTACTAAAGGAATATTAAGTACAAACCAGGAACTGGAGATTGCTGATGCTATGGATGCTGTCATCCATTTCAGGTGGGAAGAGACATCGAGTGCAAGAAGACAAAGGGTGTTATATATTGAAAAATTCAGGGGAGTAATGATTCATCTGGAAGATCAGGATCTTGTAAAATTTGCAGTAAAGATTACATCGGATAGGGGTTTTGAAGTCAGTAATATCAGGGTGATCATATGAGAATTCCTTTAATGACAGTGCCTCGTTTTACCTTTGGCATTTCCGGACTTGATGAGATGTTATCCGGAGGACTTATTGAAGGTACGGTTTCCTCGATTATTGGTGCTTATGGTACTGGTAAAACCAATTTTGCACAATATTTTATTTGGCAGGGACTTACTGAAGGTCAGAAAGCGATATATATAACTCTTGAGGAACGAACTCCCCGGATTATTGGATATATGGAGAGTAAGGGATGGGATATCAGTCAGTATCTTGAAAAAACATTCTCAATTGTATATCTTGATCCCTCAGATTTTAAGCTGGCCATTAATAGCGTAAAAAATGAACTACCCCTGCTTATAAAGAAGACAGAAGCACAACGAGTCGTAATTGATCCAATTTCACTATTTGAAGACCTCTTTCAGGATAATGCAACCAGAAGAAGAGAGATGATGAAATTTTTAGAAAACCTGAGAGAATTGAATTGCACTGCTCTTTTAATCAGTGAGGCAGATAAGTCAAATTCTTTTGCCAGTAAGTATAACCTAATCGAGTATCTCAGTGACACTGTAATTATTCTGAAATATTCCCGGGGGAATTCAACCTCTGATGTTCACCTGGCCCTGGAGATCGTAAAAATGAGGATGTCTCAGCATTCACGTGAAGTAAAACCCTATGAGATTCACCAGGACTCAATTACTGTATATACCGAAGCGACAGTATTTTGAAGGAGATAAATCCCTTCATCGAAATTATTTGCAATAACATTCAGGTTATAACACAATGAGGGTGTGCTGGAGAGATATATCTTCACAGAGAAACAGTATGGCCGCTCTGTATGCCGCCTGTGAAAGATCAGGGATAGATCTGCACATAGTACCAGAGCCTTCTTTAGATGTTACATTATATAGTCTGAACTCTATTACCGGCAGGAATTACTACGAAGAAATTAGTAACGCAGAAGTAGTTACTGTTATCGGCGGACCTCATGCAACGGCCAGATGGAAAGAACTGGTATCAATTGCTGATTATGTTGTGATAGGAGAAGGGGAATACACAGTTCCAAGACTTTTAAGATGTATTGAATCAGGTGCGTCAGTACCTCCCGGTGTTGCGACCTCTGACGGGTATCAGCCGGTTGACCATACCGTATTTCTTGATGGAAACCCTGGTTTTAGTAAATATCGGGGATATATTGAGATATCAAGAGGTTGTCCATATAAGTGTGCTTACTGTCAGACCCCGCGTTTGTTTGGTCATCAAATGAGACATAGAAGTATCGGTTCTATCATTTCTATGGCTAAAACCTACTCTCAAATCAGATTATTAAGTCCTAATACCCTGGCTTACGGGACCGATGGAGTCCACCCGGATATCAGGTATGTTAAAAGACTCCTGGAAGAATTGTCAAAATTGCCCGGCAGGGAGATCTATCTTGGAACTTTTCCTGGTGAAGTCAGACCTGAATTTGTAGATGAGGAGGCAGTAAATCTTATTTTCAGATACTGTGCCAATAAAAAAATTCATCTTGGTGCCCAGTCCGGTTCAGACTCGGTTCTTTATAGGATTTCACGTTCCCATACCCTATCAGATATCCATACTGCAGTTGATAAAATTGTAGAAGGAGGCTTAAAACCCGTGATTGATATTATTGTAGGTTTTCCTGATGAAACTGATGAAGAAATGATGGATACTGTTCAGTTATGCAGAGAGGTCTGCAGGGTCGGGTATGTGCATGCCCATCGCTTTATTTCCCTCCCTGGTACTCCGTTAGAGGGACAAAGATCCCGTGATCTTATACCTGAGGCAGAATCAGCTCTTGGATCGCTAGCTTTATCGGGTAAATTGACTGGATCCTGGAACAGATCAGAGATAAGATTTTTTAGCAAAATTCCTAAGTTATAACGTATGTTGAAAGCGCTCCTGCTTGCTGATCTGCACGGAGAATACGGGATGCTAGAATCCTTTATGGAATTAGGGCCCGATGTCGTCTTCATCGCAGGGGATATCACTAATATGGGAACTGCAAAGGATATTGAAACCTGTTTTTCCCGGATCGATGTCCCGAGTTTTTCGGTTCCTGGAAATTGTGATCCACAGGAGGTTATTGACGCACTCGAACAGAGTAGCAGTGTAAACCTTCATGGTTCGTATATGAATTTGGGACGGATCTCTCTAATTGGAATCGGTGGATCCAATCCGACACCGTTTGGGACACCTTTTGAGATGAATGATAATCAGATTGATGACCTGCTTAAACAATCGGTCGGACGGATGCAGAAGACTGTTCATTCTGTTCTTCTGACACATGCACCACCCCAGGGTTATCTGGATGAGATCGGAGGTAATCATGTGGGTAGCCAGAGTATTCTTAAATACATAGATCGGTTTGATCTGGTTTGCTGTGCGCATGTTCATGAACAAAGAGGGATAGTAGAAGTAAATGGGATAAAAATTGTAAATCCCGGAGCAGCTGCTATGGGCAATGCTGCCATGATCCATTTTGGAGAAGAAGCCAAGGATATTGAAGTTAAATTAGTGAATGTTTAGAGAGAAGCATCTCAAGGTATGAGGTGCTTATTCTTTCACCTGTAACTCCTAATTTTTCAGCTAATTCATCTACCCGGGATGCTGCCTTTTGTATCTCATTCTCGGTTATTAGTTCAATTTCGATAAATTCTCCCAGTTCTTCGACATTATCCAGAGCGATAGAAAAGTCCTCGTAGGTATAGTATTTACGTAGTTTCTTTACTTTTGCAACAGGTCTGAATCCCAATTTCTTCAGAATTGATTGAACATAAGGACCATTATCAATTGTTACATTAAATTCTTCTCTTACCTTTGATCCTTTGAGTGTATTTTTCGGGCCTTTATAAGTCATGACAGATTTATTTTCAGTAATTCTTACTCTTAATGCTTCATCAGTCTGACCAAAATCCCTACTGGGTGAGTTGAAGTATGTATCATCTTCTGTCAGTGTTTCTGAATATTGTCCGCCGATTTTAATTATCCTGTCTGCGATCTGTTTCGCATCTGTAATTTTTACTTTAATCTCTATCTCCAACATTATACTATCCTTTATGTATCTTGTTTTCCACTTAATTAAGGAATAACGAATGGCTATTAAAGAAGGAGACTTTATAAAGTTAAATTTTACCGGATATGTTGCCGGTAGAATTTTTGATACTACTGATGAGAATAAGGCGCGGGAAACAGAAATCTACGAAGAAAAAGGGGATTATACACCCAGAATTGTTTGTGTCGGAAAAAGACAGATAATTCCCGGTTTAGATGAAGATCTCATAGGCAAAGAAGTGGGAGATGAAGTAACCATAGAAATTTCACCAGAAAAGGCATATGGTGAGCATGAACGTGAACTTATCCGTTCCTATAAGAAGAAGGATTTTTCTAAGAAACCAACACTGGGCACGAGAGTATCAATCCCTGAAGCTGGTACAGGTACCGTAGTAAATATCATAGGGGATCGTGTGATTGTTGATTTTAATAACCCGCTTGCAGGGCAGACAGTCACATATAATTACAAGATAGAAGAGATAGTAGAGAGCGTTACTGAACAGATTCGTGGAATTATTCAGAATTACTCCGGTTTGTTACTGGAGGTTTATTTAGAAGATTCTACCGCAGTTGTTGAACTACCTCCCGGTGTATATTATACCACCAGGACATGGATTAATATGAAACCATATATTACATCGGCGATATTTGATGAGGTATCAGGAATAGATGAGATTAGATATCTCGAGTTATATAAAAAACCGGTAAAGGATTCTAAAGAAGAATCCGTTTCAGATAACTGATGCTTTTAGGATGGTAACATCCTCTTTTGGTTTATCTGACCTATCACGTTTCACTTTGGAGATTGTATCAACAATATCCATCCCCTCAACAACTTTTCCGAATACAGGGTGTTTTGGATCTAGATAATTATTGTCTACTACATTTATGAAAAACTGGCTTCCTCCACTGTTTGGGCCACAATTCGCCATTGAAAGTGTTCCCCTGTCATTCCTGTTTTTCTTGCCGAACTCGTCTTTTATTGTATAACCCGGGCCACCAGTCCCGTTTCCTTTGGGACATCCGGCCTGTACCATAAATCCGTCAATTACACGGTGAAAAATTATACCATCATAAAAACCCTGTTCAACAAGTTTTTTAAAATTTCCCGCAGTTATCGGCTTATCTTCATCGAGTTGGATAACAATGTCACCTTTCGATGTAGCCAGTTTAACCTTTACAGGCTCAGCCATGTACTAATATTGTTGTGTTGATAGAAATTATCTTTGATCTGGAATGTAAGAGTGAATGGGAAATATCAACTCTGTAATCCCTTCCTTAAAATATGAACTAAGAAATAAGGATAAATTAGCTTCTGAAAGAACAAAAGTAATTTTGGGACCTGTTGTGTTTTGCTACTCTCGGGTCATATGAATCAGGGTTTTAGCCCGAACTTGAGAATGATTTTTCAGAAAAAAATGCAAAAAACCGCAATTTACAGTTAACTGGCCCAAATACATGAGGTATTATCTGTTATCTGATTATTCCGGATATATCAGTATGATCTTGGTATGTTCTGTTGTATAGAATATTAATCTGTAATTATCTTGGGGGGGGGGTAAGGTTTTATGGCTACTTATGATTATAATTTTCAGCAATTGGATTTTACGCTCTTGATATACCTGTGAGTTATGATGTCAGGATCTATAGGAATCCTATAAAATGTCCAGTTGGATTCTCTATCAATTCACAAAAAACCGGGATAATTGATATGATAGGTTATGATACAATTGATCTGGATACTCTTGTTAACCTGATAACAGGAGAATATTTTAATTGTGCTTAATCTCACGGACTTATATTATAAATATCCATTGGCTATTGAATATACCGGAACCGGACCCGTTGGAATTACCTGGAATGCCAGTACAGGACAGGGATTTATAAGTAATAATGGTAATTCCTGGAGTGATATAATGGGTATTTCTGGATCTACGATTCAGGATTTGCATTTAAGGGTATACTATTATTACTGTCCATGTAGCAACCTTTATCGGAGAACCAATAAATGGTACAGTCCTATTGTTTGTTCAGTTTACAGTTACATCCACCAATACTTCTATTATATGGAATTGGTCTTTGGTAATGATAAATCCTAATAATTCATAATATTAATTCAGAAGTATCAAATATCGGTTTTTATTCAGTTTATATTATAACAGTACGTTTATATATCTGCGGGTATAAATCACTCTTTAGATTACCGGGGTAAGGTAATTATGAAAAAGAGGGGATGTTGTTGAGGCTAATTCAATATATAATTATATCTCTGATATTGCTGTGCTTTTTAACTACTATTACTCTTTCTGATACAGTTCCAGATGGAGTAACTAAAAATTTGGCAGAACAAAAAGAAAATTCCTATTCAAATCAGTTTGGGTATTTTATCCAAGATAATAGTAATGAGGCGGTTATACATTCATCCACACTCAGTGTAGGTGCAGAATCAGTAAAGGATGCATCTTTAAAAAAACCGGTGTATCCTGAAAATCCTTTAATTCCTTCTCCTTCTATCTCATGGCAAAAAAGTATGGGTGGAAGTTTAGTTGAATTTGAACAAGACAGTATTCAGACAACTGATGGTGGTTATATTTACGTAGGGATGACCACATCGACAGATGGTGATGTTACTGGAAATCATGGTAATGGCGACTATTGGGTTGTAAAGGTCTCCAGTATTGGAGATATTCAATGGGAGAAGTGCCTGGGAGGTAGTGATTATGATGCGGCAACTACCATCCAGCAGACAACCGATGGTGGTTACATAGTTGCTGGGTATACTTATTCAACCGATGGTGATGTAACTGGGAATCATGGCAATGGTGATTTCTGGGTTGTAAAACTATCCAGTAATGGTGCTATTCAGTGGCAGAAATGTCTTGGGGGCAGTAATTTTGATTATGCAAATAGCATTCGGCAGACAACTGATGGTGGCTATATAGTTGCAGGGTATACTTTTTCAACCGATGGTGATGTAAGTGGAAACCACGGAAATGGTGATTTCTGGGTTGTAAAACTATCCAGTAATGGTGCTATTCAGTGGCAAAAATGTTTTGGAGGCAGTAATTCAGATTATGCACGTGACATTCAAAAGACATTGGATGGTGGATATCTGGTTGTTGGATATACCTACTCAAATAATGGTGATGTAAGTGGAAACCATGGCGATGCTGATTATTGGGTAGTGAAACTTTCATGCAGTGGCACTCTTCAGTGGCAGAAATGTCTAGGAGGTGGAAGTACAGATTGGTCAAATAGTGCATTTCAGACAACTGATAGTGGCTATATTGTTGCAGGAGGGACTTATTCAACTGATGGAGATGTCAGAGGGAATCATGGGAGTAGTGATTACTGGGTAGTAAAACTTTCAAACAATGGTAATATTCAGTGGCAGAGATGTTTTGGTGGAAAAAATGATGAATGGGTAACCTCTATCCATCAGATTAGTAGCGGTGGGTACATTGTAGGAGGAGGTACTTATTCAACCGATGATGATGTGAGATGGAATCACGGTCAAAGTGATGCTTGGATTTTAAAACTATCCAGTAATGGCAATATCCAGTGGCAGAGATGCCTGGGAGGAAGTCTTTCGGATTGGTCAATGAGCAGTCAGATGACATCTGATGGAGGTTATGGTATAGGTGGATCCAGTTATTCAGACAATGGCGATGTGAGTGGAAACCATGGTCTCGAAGATTACTGGGTTGTAAAACTCGGAGGAATAGCAGCTGACTTTACTATCACACCTTCAATAGCAGATCCGTTACAAATAGTGTCTTTTGATTCAATAGTAAAGGGTTCGTCACCCGGCCCGTTAGATTGGAATTTCGGGGATGGTTCGCCTTCTTTCCAGGGTAATAATCCAACTCACCAGTATAAGTTCCCGGGTAATTATACAGTCACCCTTACTGTGTCTAATTCTGATGGAAAGGCAACTGTAAAACACATGGTTTCTATCAGGGGCCTTATCGCGGACTTTGAGATGGTTCCATCAGGTGGATGGGCTATTGTAAATTCACCGGTAATGTTCAAAGATACTTCAAAAGGAGAACCAAAGAGATGGGAATGGAATTTTGGTGACGGTACAAAACCAGAAAGAACGGATAAAAAGGTGATCAATCATACCTATACAAGGGTTGGTACATACCCAGTTAATATGATCGCCGAAAACTGGCAACCAATTAAGGCACGAGCACCACAGAAACAGATCTCTATTGTTGAAAAGTCAATCCCCAAAAATGTGGACTTTGTTCTGACTGAAGGAAAACAGAGTGGAAAAGCTCCGTTTACAGTTAAGTTTAATGATATTACTCCGGTACAATCCCAGGTAACCGGATGGCTATGGGACTTTGGAGATGGAACCAATTCTATTGAGAGATCTCCTGAGCACACCTATACTATTCCAGGTCAATATACTGTTATCCTTACGGTAAGAAACGAAATGGGAACTAATGAGGCCAGGAAATCTGCATTTATAGTAGTTACATAAAATATTATATACCAATTTTAAAAGTTAAAACTAGATCTCTTTTTTTTGATAAATCGTATTCTGTTATTGAAAAAAAATAAAGGGACACAGTCTTACAAAAATTTTATTATTAATTATAAGTTATAATCGAGATCTAATTCTTAAATTCATATATTATCATTCTATCTCAAATTTATATCATTAGAAATGATTATTTTGTGACTCTTATATCAAAATAAATACAATTGAATGGCAGCTCCGAAGATTAGTAAATCTAATCTATAATAACCAGTTGGTACTTGCGCAATGCTAAGAAATAAATAATGAAAAGAAATAAAAAAATTTATTTTGAATCTATAAGAAATTCCTTAATTCAAACTTTAAAATAAAATACCTCTTTGAATTTATTAATTTTAAAATAATTTTTTATTATTTTAATTGGTTTTACTAATTTTTACCTGCTCCCATTTTGATTGTCTATATTGGGAATATTAATGCATATTTCAATATGTATATATATCATAAAAGATATAACCATTTTTAATTCCTATTGCCAATTGTTCCTCGGCGTGGAATGTAACTTAAAAACTGGATAAAAATAATGGGAAGGGGATGATCAAACATGGGTAAGTTGCAAATATATTCGTTCATTTTTGGAATATCAGTTATGATCCTGTTAGTGACCGGATCAATGGCTGATGTATCTAAAGGAGTAATATCAGTTACCTCTAATCCAGAGGGAGCTGAGATTTATTTAACTCACTCTCTGGTTCCTGAAGAACAGTTAAATGCCAATAATTCCTTTGGATTAACTCCAAGAGAATTTTTTGTAGATCCAGGAGATTATAGATTATACTTGAAAAAATATGGATATATTACTTGGATTAGTGATCAATTTCATGTAGGACCTGGGCAGTCAATTCCACCTTTTAAACCGGATCTTAGTATTCAGACTTCACAATATGGAGCACTTCATATTGATTCTAACCCGCATGGAGCTAATGTAACTTTAATCCGGATAAAAGGTGATTTAAATACTTATGTATATGGTAAGACACCATTATCATTAGAGTCACTGCCTGAAGGAAATTATGATTATATAATCGGTAATGTAACCGGCTATTTTGATGAAGCTGGTTCAGTTACTATTACAAAGGGTAATGTTACAGAAATATATAAACCGTTGATTCCAAAACCAGATTCTGCAAAGGTTACATTCAGGAGCGATCCGCCAAATGCAAAGATAGTTCTTATTGGTGGAACTCAAAATGGCGCTAATATGACTTTGGTAAATGAAGTTAAGAATATCATTGCTAATTTTAATGGTACTCCTGAAGATGCAGTAAACACTACAACCGAATTGCTTCAATCACAACAGAATTTACCTGCAAGAGCTATTTGCGGTGTTATTGGCTCTACTCCTACAGAGATGAATCTGAATGCAGGTTATTATATCTACAGATATTATCTTCCTGGTTATTCCATGGAAGGAGGAGTCGGGGACTTTAGTGTATCGGTCGGTAAAGATATGAATGTCTCCAAAGAGATGCTCCCCAACCAACAATATGTCCAGGTATACTTCGAATCAAATGTTGATGATATGCCTCGACCTGATGTTGGTAGTCCCGGAATAGATGAGGCATATGTGGATCATCCGGCAAAAAGTGGAGCAAATGTCTATGCAAATGGGATTTATCTTGGAAATACCCCCGGGTGGATTAATCTGCCATCATCCAACGGTTATGCCAATAATAATATTGTAAATGTAACTTTTGACAAATTACCAATGTTTGCCCCGAAAAATATTACCGTTGATACGACTCTGTTTACTGGTCGCCCATCAAAATGGGGTAAGGTTATACATCTTGATCTTATGGATTACTATCTTACCACTAAAACAGATGGAAATAGTAAAATTGACCCACACAGTGGTCCTAATGGTGAACCTATTGAAGTTGCAGCCGGACAAACACAGACATTTAACCTTACAGGTATTGGTCCGGAATGGCTAGTAGGAAACCTTACTGTTACCAGGGAGGGGCACAATCCGGTGAATTTCACATACAATCAGTCTTCGGCAGTATATAATCTCTCGATGATCCTTGAGAATGCAACTTTAGATCTTACATCAGTCAAAAAACAAGTTGCAGTTACTGCAAAGGTAAGTAAGGGAGGACATGTTAATGATGAAGGTGTGAAATACTACGATTATGGCACTGAAAGTGTTATTTACAATTTCACTCCTGAATCTGGATATGAGTTTAAAGAATTATGGGAAGATGGAGATAAAAATTATAAAACCAAAGTCCAGTTTTCAGAAGTTGAAATGGTTCAGAATCATACCTTAAATGGTATATTCCATCCATTAAACATAACGATTACTCCTGTTGCATCAAAAGGCGGGAAGATCCTTACTAACGGATCAGTTGCAGTTCCATATACCATTCCTTATCTTGGATGCAGTTACCAGCATGAGGTCGTAGCAGATCCTGGGTATAGGTGTGTTAATGCCTCCTTTAATGCATCTGTGGATACTGGTGTATCATCAGAATCAGATAATAATTCAATAATAATACTTCCTGTATGTGGAGCATTTGAAGAAAATCAAACGCTTACGGCAAATTTTGAACCTATTGATCTGTTAATAAATTCGAGAGCCGAACCTGGTGGAATAATAGATCCTGTATTACATGATTATTCAGCTAATTTCGGGGAAAATCTCTCCTTTAAGTCTATTGCCGATCATGGATATCAACTTGCAAACATATCTGATAATGGGGTAGATAAAGGACCAGTTAATCCTTATAATATTACAGTAACTGAAAATCATGAGATAGTTGCACATTTTCAGTCTGACGTCCTGACTATCAAGGCGGTTGCTGGTCCGGGCGGAATAATAGAACCAAATGGTTCGATGAATGTCACATTTGGCAGTTGCCAGTGCTTCAACATCACCGCAAATAATGGCTTTAAAATTTCATCCGTTATAGATAATGGAGTGGATAAAGGCAATATCTCAAATTACTGCATTGAAAGGGTTACAGAAAATCATGAAATAACTGCGAATTTTATTAAGTTCGCAAATGTTATCACTCCTTTATCGGGGCCAGGAGGATCAATTAATCCATCAACTCCTCAGGTTGTTCCGATTGGTGACAATCTAACATTTACAATAATTCCCGATGAACCATGTTTTACAATAAAGGATGTAATAGTTGATGGAGAAAGTAAAGGAAAGATCTCATCTTATCCGTTCGTCAATGTTACTAAAGATCACACTATTAATGCATCTTTTGAGTTAAAAAAATTCCAGATTCAGGTAAACCAGTCAAGAGGAGGTGAAATTACACCGGCAGGAAGACATGGTAAGGTTGATGCGGATTGTGGAAGTACTCTGTGCTTTAATTTGACGCCTGATAAGGGTAATGTTCTTGTTGATGTTATTGTAGATAATACCTCAAAAGGAGCCGAAAACAAATATTGTTTCGAAAATATTACTGCTAATCATAATATAAGTGCCATTTTTGTGAGCCCGCCAGTTCCGGATTTTGAGGCTGACAGGACCCGTGTACCTCCTAAGTATCCTGTTTATTTCAAAGATTTTACTAAAGACAATCCAACCGACTGGCTATGGGACTTTGGAGATAATGAGATTAGCACTGTTCGTGAACCGGTTCATTACTATGCAGATGTCGGTAACTATACCGTTACATTGACAGCTTATAATGCAGCAGCACCAAATGGGGTTAATAAGACCAGGACTAATTATATTGAGGTTACAAAAAACCCGATAGCTAGTTTTACAGCAAAACCAAAAGGTGGAATAGTGCCTCCAAACCTGGAGATAGAATTTAATGATACTTCACTCAATATTGATGGAGTAGCATTTGGCTGGGTGTTTGGAGATGGACCTAAGGGTGCAATCTCCAGAAATGCCACACATATCTACACTACGCCAGGGGTATTTGAAGTAACTCACCAGGTTGAAAAACCATTCATAGCAAAAGATTATGCATATGAGACCATAACTGTCTTGCAAAAGCCTGAAGCAGATTTTATCGGTCATCCGGTTTCAGGAGTTACACCACTTTCTGTTCAGTTTGAGGATCGTTCAAAAGGATTCCCGACATCATGGTTATGGGACTTTGGCGATGATGTTAAATCGTATGATCAGAATCCTGTTCATGTTTATTCAACTCCTGGAAGTTACAATATCAGTCTGAGTGTATTTAGTGATGAAGGAAGTTCTGTTAAGGTAAAAGATAGATTTGTAACTGTTGAACCTGAAAAAATACCAGTATTACCATTATAAAGTAATACTTTTTTAAAAAGAAAAAAGAGACTGGATAAAATTTATCTTAAATCTTTTCTTAATTTAGCTATTGTATCCCTTATCCTTATCGCTTCTTCAAAATCAAGACGTTGGGCCGCTATTTTCATTCTCGATTCAAGATCTATTATCAAATTTGGAATTTCATTCCTGGATACCTTTTCCTGATCTTTTAATACTATCTCCTGGTTCCTGACCGGCTTTAAGATAGTACGGGGTGTAATTCCATGTGAGTGATTATATGCAATTTGTATCTCTCTCCTGCGTTCTGTTTCATCAATTGCAATCTTCATGGAGCCGGTGATGTTATCTGCATATAAGACAACATAAGCTTCTGAATTTCTTGCAGCCCTGCCTATAATCTGGATGAGACTTTTTGCATCTCTTAAAAAACCTTCTTTATCTGCATCCAGTATACCAATAAACCCAATCTCTGGAATATCCAGTCCTTCTCTTAATAGGTTTATTCCAACAAGAACATCAAAAATACCCAGTCTTAGTTCTCTGATTATCTCAGTTCGCTCAAGTGTATCAATGTCTGAATGAAGATATCTTGTCTTTATTGCATGGGATAAAAGGTATTCTGTCAGTTCTTCTGCCAGGCGTTTTGTCAAAGTAGTAATAAGGATTCGGTCCCCTTTTTCAATTGTCTTTTGAATTTCACCTTTGAGATCATCCATCTGTCCCTGTATTGGCCGCACTTCAACACGAGGATCTATCAGGCCTGTTGGTCTGATTATCTGTTCAACTATCTGGTCTGAATGTTCAATTTCATACTCCCCTGGAGTTGCGGATACACAAATTACATCCTTCATGTACCGTTCGAATTCAAAAAAACGAAGCGGTCTGTTATCAAATGCAGAAGGGAGACGAAAACCATAATCTACAAGGGGTGTTTTCCTGGATCTGTCACCATTAAACATTGCTCTTACCTGGGGTAATGTTTGATGGCTCTCGTCGATAAACATCAGGAACCTATCCGGAAAATAATCAAGAAGACAGTATGGTTTTTCTCCTGGACTTCTGCCATCAAAAAACCGTGAGTAATTCTCAATTCCTTTACACGAACCAATCTCTCTGATCATTTCAATATCAAATGTGGTTCTTTGTTTAAGTCTGTGAGATTCAAGCATCCCTAGATGAGGAAGTCTCTCCTGCAATTCTTCTTCAATTCCTTTAATAGCCTGCTCTTTCCTGGTATCATCTATCACATAGTGACTCGCCGGGTAGATATAGATATGCCTTAAAAGTTCTACAGGAGCTCCTGTAGTCCGGTTTATTTCAGTAATCCTGTCTATCTCATCACCAAATAGTTCAACTCTGATGATATTATTGTAATAACTGGGAACTAGATCTATAGTATCTCCTTTGACCCTGAAACGACCAGGAATGATCTCTATTTCATTTCTTTCGTAAAGATTATCTACAAGTCTGCTAATAATCTCTTTTCTGTTGATCTTCTGCCCTACACCAAGATCAAATCCCATACGCTTATATGTATCCGGATTTCCCAGACCGTATATACATGAGACTGATGCTATAACAATCACATCCTTACGGCTAAGAAGTGAGGCTGTAGCAGATAACCGCATCATCTCAATTTTTGGATTGATCTGAGCATCTTTCTCGATATACTGGTCTTTTTTTGGCAGGTATGATTCAGGCTGGTAATAATCATAATAGGATACAAAATATTCTATCCGGTTTTTCGGAAAAAAATCCTGAAATTCATTATACAACTGAGCTGCAAGCGTTTTGTTATGTGCTATTACAATTGTAGGTATTTGAAGTTGTTCGATGATATTTGCCATTGTGAAGGTTTTACCAGATCCAGTAACTCCAAGAAGAGTTTGAAATGAGTATCCTGAATTAAAACCATTAACAAGTTTTTTTATCGCATCAGGTTGTGAACCTGCAGGCTTAAAATCGGAGACCAGATTAAATTCATTCATTCTCTCATTCTCTTTTGTCGTAATTTCTTCTGATATGTGATAGCAAACCGGTGGGCTTCATCACGTATCTCCTGTACGATAAGTGATGCGGGATTTTTTACTGGTATACCAAGAGGTCTTGGATCTCCCGCACGATATATTTCTTCTTCTCGCTTTGCAATTGATATTAACGGAACAGAGATCTCAAGTTCATCCATTATTTCTTTAGCTGACTGGAGCTGACCCGGTCCGCCATCAATAATAATCAGATCTGGAAGATCCCTTTTTTCCTTAATTAGTCTTGAATATCTTCTTTTGACAACCTCTCTGATAGCAGCATAGTCATCAGAAGGGCCGGCAGTCTTTACTCTGTATCTTCGGTAATTACTCTTATCAGGTTTACCATCTCTAAAAGTTACCATTGATCCTACCGTTCCAGTACCTCCAAGGTGGGAAATATCAAAGCATTCGATAACTTCTGGTGGATTATCAAGATGCAAAGCCTCTCCAAGTTCTGTAATCCTGATTTTCCCTCTGAAAAATGAAGCTTCAATATTTTTTAATACGAGATTTAATAGTTCTTTTTTCTCACCCTGTTTGGGGATAGTAATTACAACTTGTGATCCTCTTAATTGTGTAAGGTATTCAGCTATTATATCTTCTGGAAAATCAGGCATTATTAGTTCTTTAGGTGGTTTGACAGTTGAGTAATATTGGATAATGAATTCTTCTAGAAAATCTTCAGAATATTTAAAAATAAATTCTTCTTTACCTGTAAGGGTTCCTCTTTCTACCTGGAACAGGATCAGATAGATCATATCTCCTGATCTCATAAAATTTATAATATGCTCATCAGATGTTTTTTGTCGCTTTACATTCTGGTGCTCTGATAATCTCTCTATTGCTGATATCATATCTCGTAAATTTAATGCCTTTTCATACTCTTCAGTATCTGAAAAGGAATGCATATCTATACGAAGTTGTTCAAGAAGATCCTTATTTTTACCTTTAAGTAATAGATCTGCATTTTTTATCAGATATTGATAATCCGGTTCAGATATCTTTCCGGAACATGGTGCTGAACAGGTTCCAAGGTGATATCTTAAGCATGCCCGGTGCGACATGTTCTTACATGTTCTGATACGAAATGTTTGCTTAATAAAATGGAGAATCTGGTCACGTTCCGAAGCAGATACAAACGGGCCATATAATATTCCTGATTTTTTCCCTTTCTGTTCCCTTGCGATACAAATTCGCGGGTATTTTTCATTGGTTATATGAATATAGGCATAACTTTTTGCATCTTTCAGATCAATATTAAACTTGGGCTGATACTTTTTTATCAGGGTATTTTCCAGGATTAATGCTTCTACTTCCGTAGAAGTAACGATAAAATCGATATTTTTTATTTGTGAAACAAGAAGATCAAGACGTGGGTTGGTATGTCTTTTCTGAAAGTAACTGGATACTCTTTTTTTTAGGTTTTTTGCTTTCCCTACGTAAAGAATAGTACCTGACTCATCTTTATACAGGTAACAGCCTGGTTCATCCGGAATATCATCTCTTTTAAAATTCACGTATTTTCAACTTAATAATTCAATTAATTATTATACAGTCTAAATAATTCAATTTCATTTAATAATTAATTAAAATTTATTTTTATTCTTTTTACCTTTAATTGTAACTTTATGTTTAAGCATGCCTGATAAATATTGTGCCGTATAACTTTCTGGGTAAGAAACAATCTCTTCAGGTGAACCTGTGGCAATGATTTCTCCACCGGCATTTCCTCCTTCAGGACCGAGATCAATAATATAATCCGCTGATTTTATAACATCCAGGTTATGTTCAATAACAATTACTGTATTTCCTTTATCAACAAGATCAGAAAAAACCTGAATTAATTTCTTTACATCATGAAAATGAAGGCCTGTAGTTGGTTCATCGAGAAGATATACGGTATGACCAGTGGCACGTTTGGATAATTCGCGTGTCAGTTTAATTCTTTGTGCTTCTCCACCTGATAATGTTGTAGCGCTCTGACCAAGTTTGATATATCCAAGTCCTACATCGACAAGTGTCTGAAGTTTGTTTTGTATCTTTGGAATTGCTGAAAATAACACAATTGCTTCGTCTACGCTCATAGCAAGGACATCAGCGATTGATTTTTCCTTGTACTTCACTTCAAGAGTTTCGTGATTATATCGCGTTCCATTACATTCCTCACAATCAATGTAAACGTCCGGAAGAAAGTTCATCTCAATTTTTATAAGCCCGTCACCCTGACATGCCTCACATCTTCCTCCTTTTATATTAAATGAAAATCTGCCTGGTTTGTAACCCCTCATTTTGGCTTCTTTAGTCTCTGCAAAGATCTGGCGGATTTCATCGAAGACTTTGGTATACGTAGCAGGATTAGATCTTGGGGTTCTTCCAATAGGTGATTGATCGATTACGATCACTTTATCGATGATATCATCACTACTGATACTTTTGTATTTACCAGGTTCCACTCTTGAATTATATACCATTTTTAAAAGAGCTGGATATAGCGTGTCATATATCAGAGTGGATTTTCCTGATCCTGACACTCCTGTAACAAGAGTAAGGGTCCCAATTGGAATTTTAACAGAAATATCTTTTAAATTATTCTCTGAACAACCTGTTATGACAATATATCTATCATTTTTTCTTCTGATTTCAGGTGTTTCTATTTTCATACGTCCAGACAGATACGCCCCGGTCAGTGAGCTTTCATTCTTCTCGATCTCTGTTGGTGAACCTTCCGCAATTATTTCACCACCATTAAGCCCTGCTCCAGGTCCCATATCAATTACATAATCTGCTGATCTGATTGTATCTTCATCATGTTCTACAACAATTAGTGTGTTTCCAAGATCTCTCAATTCACGAAGTGTCTCAATAAGCCTGTTATTATCACGTTGATGAAGCCCGATGGAAGGTTCATCAAGTACATATAAAACTCCCATAAGATTGGAACCGATCTGTGTTGCAAGTCTAATACGCTGGGCTTCACCTCCGGATAGAGTTCCTGCATTTCTGGATAGTGTAAGATAACCAAGCCCCACACGGTCAAGAAAAGCCAGTCTTGATTCTATCTCTTTAAGAACTTGTCTGGCAATTTCTATCTCCCGGATTGTAAGTAAGGAATTAAGTGATTGGATAAATGAAATACTGGCGTTAATTGAAAGATCTGTTAGATCAATAATGGATTTATCTGAAATTCTTACTGATAATATCTTTTCTTTTAGTCGTTTTCCCTTGCATGTCTGACATGGAGTTACTCTCATAAATTTTTCTAGTTCACGTTTCCGATATTCTGATTCTGTCTGACCATATAACCTGGTTGCCTGAGGCAGGAGCCCTTCCCATGTTCCCCGGTGAGACCACTGTCCTTCTCCCTGATGATAATTCATCTGAAATGATATCTTGTCATCAGATCCATACATCAGGGCTTTATACTGAATTTTTGTCAGATTCTTTATCGGGGTGTATACATCAAATCCGAAATGATCTGCAACTGCCCCTACTAACTGGGATCTGTATCCATCAAGGAAATTTCTGTAGGTGGCTATTGCTCCCTCTGATATGGATTTTTCTTTGTCAGGAATGATAAGATCAGGATCAAAGTCCATTTTTATCCCGAGCCCCTTACAATCCGGGCATGCTCCAAAGGGGCTGTTGAAAGAGAACATTCTGGGTTGTAGTTCTTCAAAGGTGACTCCACAGATAGGACAGGCCATTTTAGCAGAGTAAAGATGATCAGTTCCTTCTTCAGAAATTACTATTATTAATCCTTCTGACCGGGATAATGCATGTTCTACAGCCTCCACAACTCTCGAATGGTCACTTGTATCAAACCGGTCGATAACAAGATCAATATCATGCATCCTGTATCTTTCAAGGTTTATTTCTTCATCTGTCCGGCGTATCTCTCCGTTTACTCTTACTCGGGAAAATCCTTCCATATTCAAATCTTTAAAAAGTTGCTTGTATGTTCCTTTTTTTTTCCTGATAATTGGTGCAAGGATAGTAATTTTTCCCGGAGATTCCGCTTCAATTCGTTCTGCAATTCGTTCAGGAGACTGGGATATTATGGGAAGATTATGTTCCGGGCAGTATGGTATCCCTATTCTCGCATACAATAACCTGAGATAATCATAAATCTCTGTTACAGTACCGACAGTGGATCTTGGGTTTTTTGAAGTGGATTTCTGCTCTATTGATATTGCAGGTGAGAGTCCTTCAATGCTGTCAACATCGGGCTTATTCATGATGCCAAGAAACTGGCGGGCATAAGAAGATAGTGATTCAACATACCTTCTCTGCCCTTCTGCATATAAGGTATCAAAGGCAAGTGTTGACTTTCCTGAACCTGATAAGCCCGTAATAACAACCATTGAATCACGAGGTATAGTGACAGAGATATTTTTTAGATTATGTTCCCTTGCACCCTTGATGATTATATTTTTCATATGCAGGGTTAATATTGGATGCTTAAGGTTATCATGATGCGGGATAAAAAAGAGTCAAAATTTTTCTGGGCTTTATTTCTTCTCTCTAAACTCCTGATATTCTTGTTTTAATTGAGTTAACTCGTTATTATCCAGGTTATTTAAATTCATAACTTCATCTTTAATTTTTTTATACTGAATAATTCTCTCGTTATAGTTTTCTTCTCTGGGATTGAGGATAACACTTTTTTTATTTTCCTTATTGATACTCGGAGCAAGCATCATCAGAATGATCCCGAGGATTAGAATAATCCATGTATATGATATTATAAATCCATAATTTACTGAATATTCTGATAAATTTGAAGAAATATTATTCGAGATAGTACTGCTAAATTTAGTTGAGGAGATTAGATCAAATATCAGTAAAATCAATGATCCTAAACCTGTCAGATATAGTAATTTAATTTTATCAGCGAAGATAAAGAAAATTGCAGCGGCAGCAAGAATCATATAGATTAATCCTGCCGCAGTTGGGCAATATAAACAGGAAAGTTTTCCAATATATGGAATATCAAAAAGGATCGATATTCCACCTATTAAAAGTAAGAAAGCTCCGATGTATCCGATCAGTTTTTGAAAGCCTACAACCATCCGGGTAGGATTGTTAGCGTCAGCTGGTTTCATATCCTTTCTATGTATTGAATAGATCTGATATCCAATTAATGGATCGGTAAGAGATATACTTTGTGAGAACTTAGTAGTTGAACATATTTATGCCAATTACCTATGTTATCGGGCATCGGCAACCGGATACCGATAGTATTGCAAGTGCAATAGCCTATGCATCTTTGTTAAATCAGATCCAACCTGGAGATTTCATGGCTGCAAGATGTGGTGATATCAATAAAGAAACTGACTATGCACTCAATTATTCAAATATTCCGGCACCTGTCCTGATAGAAAATGTAGAGCCATCCGTTGGAGATATTCCTTTTCTCTACAAACAAAAGGCCCCATCCCATATTACGGCTATTGATGTAGCCTCTCTTATGGAGGAGTATGATGTAAGGAATATCCCAATAGTAGATGATGATGATAAATTTTTAGGACTCGTCAGTGAACATGGATTAGCCAGGTCATATGTAAGTCCTCATGCAAGTCTTCCATTAAAGGTAGGCCCTATTCAACTTGAGGCATTAGCAAGGATACTTCAGGCTGAGATCATAAATTCTTCTCATAAAATCATAGAAGGAAATGGGTCAATTGTCATTGATGCTCTTCATATCTCACTTGAACGATTGGGAAATAATGATGTAGCGATTATTGGGGATAATGAACCCGCTCAAATTGCATTAATTGCAGAAGGAATATGTGCCCTGATAATTGCAGAGGGAGCGCATCTAGGTGAACGAGTCCGTGAGGAAGCCAAAAAATCAGGTGTTTCTCTCCTTAAAACTCATCTGGATGCTTTCAGTGTCGGCAGGATCCTTCATCTTTCCGGTCCTGTTGAGACGATTATGGCAACCGATGCTGACACTCTCCATAAAGATGATCTTCTTTCTACAGCCGCGATAATTGTCTCGAATTCTCCATATAGAACAGCATGTGTAATCGATGAAGATGAACGGTTTGTAGGGATGTTATCAAGAAATTCATTTCTTGAGGATGTTCATAAATCAGTTATTCTTGTTGATCATAATGAATACACTCAGGCCGTAGAGGGAATTGAGACTGCGGAGATCGTTGAGATAATTGATCATCACCGACTTGGAACAGTAGCAACTTTACTGCCTATACGTTTCAGGAATGAACCTGTGGGCTCAACTTCAACCATTATCACGCAGCGATATCGTGAGGAGATGGTTACTCCGACAACAGATGTTGCAAAATTACTTATGGCAGGGATTCTCTCTGATACCCTTGTTCTTAAAATGTCAACAACTACTGATCATGATAAAGAAGCTGTAAATTATCTTAAGGATATTACCGGAATAGATCCGGAAGAATTCGGTAGTAATTTAATTAATAAAGGTATGAATCTGGAGGATGTATCGTTCGATGAATTATTAATAAGGGATCTTAAGGAGTACACACTTCAGAATAAGAATATCTCCATATCTCAGATAATGACCGGTTCAAGAGAGTTTGCCAATGAAAATAGAGATTTAATTATAAAATCTCTTAATCTCTTCATCTCTGAAAAGGGATATGATTTAAGCATCCTTCTTGTAACTGATGTTGTTGGTCAGGCTAGTCTCCTCTTTGCATCCGGGGATACTAATTTGATTAATGCTTTGGGATATTCAGATCAACCAGTAATTATGACTGGTGTCATGTCAAGAAAAAAAGACTTTTTCCCTGGTTTTGGAAAGAGATTCAGACAAATTGTCCAGACATAATTTTTATCTTTTACTGAAGAGATCTGCTGCAGATATAAATTCGGAGCAAAATTTTTTAGAAAACCAGGAATGAGTATAAGATCCAACAGTTTCGTAAGTATATAATCCATCCAGTCCTCCATCAATACCTCTTCCCATATTTAGTTTTATTGTGTATTTAGCATCAGATTGTGGGTATAACCTGGAGTAATGAAATTCATGTCCGCTAATCACATATGATTCCTTTGTAAAACTAGTTCCTCCTACAGTTATTCCCTTACAATATCCTAAAGCCTGAAATCTATTACACATTTCTGCCTGCCCAGGCAGGATCCCTACCCAGCGATGTTTCGAATCTTTGGAAATACCTTCAGAAAGGTAGAGTAATCCTCCGCATTCTCCCCAGATAGGCATACCATTTTCTGATGCAGATCTTATTTGATCTCTTGCTATTCCTTTTTCCAGGAGATCTGCATAAAGTTCAGGATAGCCTCCTCCAAGATAAAGAGCATCTACATCTGGGAGAGGATCCTGGATGGGGCTGAAATAATTTAGGATGGCTCCAGTTTCTGAAAGTAAATCCAGATTATGCTGATAATAAAAACAGAATGCTACATCTTTTGGAATACCAATTTTTACTGATTTCCTTGATAATTGTGGAGATTCTGATATAATTGAAAGGGGAGGTGCTGTTTTTGCAATTTTAATTAATTCAGGAATATCACAGTTATCTTCAATAAGTGAAATATTATCTTTTAATTCTGCTTCATCTCCCATAAACAGGCCAAGGTGTCTACTTTCTGTAAATAATGAAGAATTGAATGGGATATGTCCTAATTGGGGTAGTTCTGCTTTAGCTCTTACAAGATCTCGATGTTTAGGGCTATTGACTCTATTAAGAATAACACCTGCAAGGTTGATATCCGGTTCATATTGCCTGAACCCGGTAATTATTGCATGAACTGATGTTGACATACCTTCGACAGGAATAACAAGTATAACCGGGGCTTTAAGTATACGGGCAATATGGGCTGAACTACCCCAGGTAGTACCATCCAGACCATCATACATACCCATTACTCCCTCGATAACTGCGATATCAGCTCCTTCTGATCCTTTTAAAAAGGAGTTAAAAACTCCATTTTCTCCTGTCATAACCAGATCAAGATTACGTGAAACTCTTTTACATATAACTGTATGATGACTTGGATCTATAAAATCCGGCCCTATTTTGTAAGGTTGAACAATTAATCCCCTTCTCATCAATGCAGCCATAATAGTCCGGGAAATTGTTGTCTTACCACATCCGCTCTGAATCCCTGCTATAACTATCCTGGGAATAGTTAGTTTAGTGATCTTATTATCCTGATTAAATTTATTCATTTAATAATTAGAAAAAATCTGACAGAGTTGTTCTGGTGGGATCTACATCAGCCCAGTTCCATCCAATAGGTTCAAGAATCCGTGAAAGGGGTCCTTTAATTGTTTTTTCAAGCATGAGTTCCAAATCTGGAATAAATTCTGACGGAACCTGATCTCCATATTCAAAACAGAGTACATCTGTTTTAGGATATGAGCCATTAACAGCTTTTATGTATATTCTTTTTGGTTTGCTCCCTTTACCAAAATTTGTTCCAAGATTTTTATTTGAGTAATTCGCTCCTCTTACCTGGGCATCATCGGTATTGTAATCAACAAGTTCCTTACCTATACCACCGGGAATACCAATCTCATCAAGTGTGTAATTACCTGATCTATAATCTTTAATAATTTCTCCGAGGTACTTTTTCAGATCTGATAATGATTCACCTTTTAATATTCTGTTCATAACTTCTTTCATTACAATCCTTGTAAGAATCGGAGAATCAGATCTTTTGGCTTCAAAGCCTACCATATCTATCTCATCGACTTCTTTGCCTTCTTTCCAGATTAGATTCCCAGCATATCGTTTCTTTTTCCCCCCCTGGAAAAATCTTCTATATACCTTTTCAAATTTAATTGAAAAGAAGTGATGTCTGGCATGAAGAACATCAAGAGCGAATTTATTATAACTTTTATTTAAGATAGCTTCTATCTCTCGTGCTTTTTTTATTGTCTCTTCTAATGAGGTAGAATTTAGTTGAACCATACATGAGTCGGTATCTCCATAAATTACTTCGTAACCGTGATCTTCTATAATTCCCCTGGTATGTTCGATAATGGCTCTCCCGACTGAGGTTACTGCAGATCCTATCTCACGATCATATAATCTGAATCTGGAATAACCACTAACACCGTAGTAGGTGTTCATAATTACTTTAATGACGTTCTGTTGCATATCATAGATATGATATTCCGGAGATCCGAAGGGATATTCATTACGTTTATTCTTTTTTATATCACGTTCACTTAGGAGTTCACTAATTATACTGCGAGTAAGTCCGTCAGGTTCTGAACGAAAACGTATTCCATTTGGGGCAATGAGGTCACCGTCTCTGTCTTTGGTCTCGGGTGAGGCATTAATTGTCATCATTGCCATCGGGTACAATGATTTTAGATCGAGAACTACTACATTTTCACGTATACCTGAGCTTGGTTCAAAAACAGTTGCTCCTTCAAACTCCTCTCCCTGGCTATATCCTTTAGATGGAAGTATGAATTTTCCATGAGCTTTTCGCAGTATATATATGTCAATCACGTTTGATGAGTTCAGGGTTCGGTCAAGAGGGCATCCTACATATTTTGCAATCTCCTGATAAAATTCAATAATATTATTTTTTTTATTAATTTTTACACATAATTCGACATCTTTATAGTTATATTCCACAAGATTTTCCGGTGCATCTTTCCATAATCTTGTAGTCATGCCTGGTTGGTAATGAAATGCTTTTACATCTCCTACTTCTCTTTCTCCTATAGCATCAAGTCTGTAGGAATCCAACTTAGAGGATTGCATCTTTTTATAACCTGCAAGCAGATCAAATTCTATTCTACCTCTGATTCCTGATCTTTCACTAGGTCCTGTAATTCTAGCCAGAGAATCAGGAGGTAGATTTCTGAACTTAATTCTACCAATAATAAAGGGAAGATCAAAATCGATGAAATTCCAGCCTGATAATATATCCGGATTTTTTTCTTTTATATACAAAGCAAATGCCTGAATTAATGATTTTTCATCGGAATAAATATTAAGTAGGTGTCTTGAATCAGAGAAACATCCGTTTGTTAATTTGTTTGAGCAGATATCCTCTTTTATAATATTTTTTGATGAATTCTGAAGGAGAAAGGTTGTGTAATAATCGTCATAGGAGTCCCATGCTGTTATACAGATGATCTGATCTCTTTCTGGATGAGGAAGCCCTCCTTTATCGTCTTCGCATTCAATATCGATCAGACAGTATCTTGATGGAGAATTAATATCAACTGGTTTGATATCTTTGCATTCTACAATAAAAGAGTCTTCAGGAACCTCAATTCCGCTGGTAATTCCTGAATCTATAAGATATCTGGTAGCAAAAGGAATATCAGCTTCAAAATGTTTGTATGATCCCCTTATGTCTCTGACGTCTGTAGGTCTCTGCGTGTATAATCTTCGTAATTTATCTCCATAAATTGATGTATATATGGCATTATCAACCCGTATAACCTGGGATGGATGATCCCTGTCAGCTTCATTGACTGGTATATAGAAATATGGAAAAAAACCAATTACTTGTATCTCTTTAAATGTCCCATCTGGTTTTCTTCCAAATATATGAATTATTGGCCCGTTTATTGCTGAAGAATACTCTACCTGACTTATGCTTATCTGAAAATTTTTTCTTTCGGGATCCTTTATTTCGGACATTAGTGTAATCTGTCCTGTAGAATTTTTTTTCTCTAAATTTTCAGGCATCAAAAATACCTCTACAGATATCAGATACAAATTTGCCTGCATTTTTCATATGTTCAGACTCCCATTCATCAAGATTCCAGGATTCTATATACTCTATACCAGAGTTACCAATTATTACCGGGACTCCAAGAGAACAATTATGAAGACCGTATTCCCCTTCAAGTACAGAAGAACAGATATGTCTTTGATGTGAATTGGTCATGATTGCCTGTAATAACCTCCAGATATGCCAAACAGGTGCGTATTCTGTCCCACCCTTACCTCTTATGATTTCCATACTGGAACTTTGTAATTTTTTCAGGATCTTTTCTCTGATTTTTAAATCAGTTTCAGAAGGATATCTACTGAATATTGGAACCTGATGTTCTCCATGTTCACCAATTACATATTGATTCTCCAGGATTGAATATTTGGATGCCTCATATTGAAATCGCGCACTATCCAGTTCTCCTCCAAATCCTATTATCTTATTTTTGTTAATCTTGGTTTTTTTCCATAAGTACCATGTTAAAATATCAACCGGATTTGAGATGACTATTACTATCCCTTGATATGAATGAAGAAGAGCGGCAAATTCATCAACAACAGGTAAATTTTTCTTGAGTAAATCGGACCGTGTTTTTATGTCCGGGTTTCTAGGAGAGCCAGCAGTAAATAATATGATATCGCTCTTTACAATTTCATTATAATTGGTTGAAATTGAGAATGGAATTCCCATATGCTGAATATCAAGGCGTTGTGCATTCAGAAGATCCTGATTATTGTCATAAAGAATGAGATTATCAATAAGTCCACTTGAAACAGCTCTTGCTGCAACACCACCACCTATTCTGCCAGTACCAAATATTGCAACGTTAAACATCTCTTACCTGTAGGAACGAAGAATAGATAATTACCATCATCACTATTTCTTCTGATGATTACCCTTAAACCAGAACCAGTTCATGTCGGCGGGGTGGATATCCGTAACCACTTGATACTTGCAGCCGGAATATTAGGTACTTGCGCGTCATCCCTTTCTCGTGTGTTAAAATCCGGTGCAGGGGCTGTGGTTACCAAATCTATCGGACCTGAACCAAGATCAGGGCATCCAGGGCCATGTCTTATAGTCCTGGATGACGGGATTATTAATGCAATGGGGCTTCCAAATCCTTCTAAAGGTTTTTTAGAGGAACTTGTGGCTCTTGATGATGAACCAGTCATTGTCAGTATCTTTGGAGGAAACCCTGATCAATTCTATGAAGTTTCGGGTTGGTTTGCTGATACTGCTAAAGGATTTGAACTTAATGTAAGTTGTCCACATGCTTTGGGATATGGCGCACAAATTGGAACAAATCCTGAAATGGTTGAAGCATGTACAGCGGCTGTTAAAAGGCGGGGTAAACCTGTATGGGTAAAATTAACGCCAAATGTTACAGATATTTCCTCAATAGGAATAGGGGCAGAAGAGGGCGGGGCCGATGCAATTGTTGCCATTAATACTATGAAAGCCATGAGAATCTCTACAGAGATGCGTCGTCCAGTTTTAGGTAACAGAATTGGTGGGTTATCTGGAAAGGCCGTATTTCCTATTGCTATCAGGTGTGTTTACGAGTTATTTGAGAGTTGTAACATTCCGATAATAGGATGTGGAGGTATTTCAAGAGCAGAGGATGTCATCGAGATGATGATGGCGGGTGCTAGTGCAGTGGAGATAGGTAGCGCAATGATGAGAGATAATGAGATATTCAGGAGTATCGGGCTAGATCTTTATGATGTTAATGGCATTTCTGCTCAAGAGATTGTGGGGTGTGCCCATGCCTGATCAACTTCCAATATCAGTGAATATTAAAAGAATAGAAAAAGAAACCCCAAATGTCTCAACTATTTACTTTGATAAGGATTTTCCTTCAATTCCTGGACAATTTGTAATGGTATGGATACCGGGTGTAGATGAGATACCAATGGCTTTGTCTTATACTGATGCTATTACTGTTCAGCGCGTAGGTGAAGCAACTTCTCATTTATTGTCTCTGAAAATTGGAGATAAAATAGGAATAAGAGGACCTTTTGGGAATGGTTTCAGGATTTATGGGAAGATTCTTGTAATTGCCGGAGGAGTAGGGATAGCTCCATTGGTAAGAGTCGGGTTATATGGATCTGATGTGGATGTTTTATTGGGGTCTAAAACAAAAAAAGAATTGATATTTTACTCTAATTTAAAAAAATCATCTAATCTGATGATATCTACTGATGATGGATCAGAGGGATTTCATGGTTTTATTCCAGGTTTAATGGAGCAATTATCGTTAGAGAGTTATGATTCCATACTTGTATGTGGCCCGGAATTGATGATGGCATCAGTGCTTTCTGTTCTTAAAAATCGAAATCTGGAAAGTATTTCCCAATTCAGTCTTCATAGATATATGAAATGTGGTGTTGGGTTATGTGGTTCCTGCTGTCTTGATCCTTATGGGTTATGCGTCTGTAAAGATGGACCTGTTTTTTCAGGGTCAGATCTGGAGAAAAGTGAAATAGGTAAATATCATAGAAATGCTGCAGGTTTAAAACAAATTTAAAGGATTTATGCTCTCTTTTATCAATTATATCTAGACAAAAATATTATACTTTCTCCTTTGCTTAAAAAAAGTATAAATATCATATCTACGGTAATTTTTTTAATATTACTCAATTTAATAAGGATTTCGAATAAGAAACCTTATACGATCGTTGATACAAAAGAAGTATGTAATACCACAAAGAGAGGCATGGTGAAATCTAACACCAAGCTGATAAACTAATCATGTCTGGTACTCCATGCATCAACACTTTACCATCCCCTCTTTAGTGGTCTTTTTTTAGAAACGTGTATTTCTATTAATTTATACTGGATTTGATAAATTCATTTTAGATCAGATAGATTCAATTCGAAACTTATAATTACTAATCAGTGCAACTTTATTATCCCACCCTCATTCCGTAACCCGGAATGAATCGGTCAGGGAAGTTGCAATAAGGGCGAATACAAAAGTATATAAGTGCTGAAATGCAACGTAAGAGGCCGAAGTAATGGAGAACCGACGAATACACTGGTTGTAATATTGGTTCTGACATAGGAATACTGGCAATGTGGACATCTGTTTTCATCTGCCAACCTTTTATAAGAAGTAAGTGTGCGAAATTAATGTAAATTCTGGTTGATCCTGCCAGAGGCCACTGCTATCGGGGTTTGATTAAGCCATGCGAGTCGAGAGGTGCAAGACCTCGGCGTACTGCTCAGTAACACGTGGACAATCTGACCTGAAG
>Ga0074198_1000471_pt1 | contig 41798 bp, 67 predicted proteins | sample EPASupsiteSAE323_FD_64527 | JGI IMG/M metagenome (GOLD analysis project Ga0074198, IMG submission 64527) | Bioremediated contaminated groundwater from EPA Superfund site, New Mexico - Sample SAE3-23 | ecosystem: Environmental > Aquatic > Deep subsurface > Groundwater > Contaminated ... | reverse complement strand
CTCCAAGTCAGGATGACTCCCGCCGCCAAAGAGAAATTCCCGGAACTCTGCGAGGGCATCAAAGAGGTCCACCGGAAATATCCGTGCATCAAGGTTTCGGTGAATGGGAAGAAACTGCCTGAGGAATCGAAGTCGTGGGGCAAGGAGGCGAGCTCGTGAAACCTCAAATTGTCTGGTCAATCGCTCGAAAACGCTGGCGCCAGAACATGCGAGACTACATCATCCCATCGATGTGCGAAATCAACCGGAAGGACGCCATTGAAAAATTCGTGAAGCAATTCGTCGGTAAGACCTGGGCAGACCTGCGCCGGCAGGGATGGTATGCAGTGAAGATTCAGCTGGTGCCAATCGAGGGCCGGCCATGAAAACCGAACCCATCCTCTGCGTGGTCTGCTCCGCCCCGCTCCCTCACATCACGCGGGAAGAAGCCATCCGCAAAGGTGCAGCCACCGTGATCGGCGGCCAGACCTATTATCACTGCGCAGGAGACAGGCACAGCCCCGAGCAGATCCAGATGAGCATCGCAGCGGTGCCGAGATTCAGCAAGGCAGGGAGGATGAGATGAGCGACATCGAGCGTATTCAAGGATGGTCCCCGCACAAACCATCGTGCTATTCCTGCCACTCCTACAGTTCAAACGAAGAGTACGGGGATTATGGAAATCTTCTCTCGGCAGACCCGTGGTGCCTATCATTTGATTGTAACGAGGACGATCTTCCCGGCCTTCCGTTTGACGATGCCCCTCAGAACTGTGTTCTCACAGGACGGTACTCTCTGGATGTTTATTACGCATTCTGGGCCAGCCCCTTCTGTGAAAATCTCGATGGATCCGATGAGTCGATGGACAAGGCATTTGCCGGGTTCATCTGGTGGCTGGAAAACATCAAGGCGGTGGGACTGTGACGAAATATGTATGTGGGGGGTGCAAGGGCAGAGGCAGAACGTGTGAGGTGATCGTAAAGGATGGAAGGGGAAATCATGCTCCCCCTCCGGATTGCGTGGAAAACCAGCGCTGCTTGTATGCCATCAACGAGATCAATCGAAGTGTGGAGTGGATGATGCAATGAAAGAAAATCGCTGTTGGTATCGAAAACGGAGGCCCTGTGCGCTCTCAAGGGGGTATTGTCATGCGTTTGAAGCCACCAAGGACTTTGAAAAGACGATGGATAACATCAGCGGTTATCAGAGGTCAAGATGACCCTCACCCTCTCCGACCTCACCGAATGGCGCCGGCAGGAAAAGGACCACTACCGTATAATCGTACCTCCGGACCAGAAGGACATCAGGGCCCTGCTCGACCAGCTCCTCAAGGATGCCGGCCCCGACCCCCTGCAACTCGGTGAGGACTGCGACTACTTCACCGCAAGGGAACTGTTGGAAGACATCTTCCGGCTCCGCAGGGACAAGCTCGCACGGGCCGCCGAGCTCAACGCAACCGACATCGCACCACCGGACTGGGGGAGCCTGACGCCATTCGAGAAAGAGATCTGGTTCAGTCTCACAGAAGCGTACCGCAGGCTGGACTACGCGATCGGGGAAGTCGTGAGAAAAGGCGAATGGAGCGGGAAATGGATGCCGGACAAACCGAACCAGGGAGCGAGGTAATCATGGGCTGCTCGAAACCCCCAGGATCGGCATGCCCATATCTTCACGCAGGAAGCACGTTCACCTGTCCGAATTATTGTCCTCATTTCTTCATTGAGGGGGCATACACCTTCACGCTTGACCAGCGTACCTCGCTAGCCTCTTATACGAACGACGAACTGCTCGCGGAGATCCGCAGGAGGATGGGAACGTGAAAAAACGCACAAAAACCACCGTAAGAAGAATGCTGTACTTGCTGAAACGCGGAGCGATCTTCCCTCTGGGTGGCGATGGTATGTACATTAATCCTCCAAAATCCCGTATTGTTCAGATCGAGGCGAGCGATTGAGTTTTCACAAGCCGCGAATCTGGCTCATGTGCACGGTCTGCGGTAAGCGATTCTCAGAGATTGGAGCACAAGCGCGGAAACGATTCTCCAGGAAGAACCAGGATCAGTGTTGCAGTACCCCGTGCCGGACGCTGTATGCAAAGGGGCAATACACCACGGCGAACCGGGACCTGGCACTGGAGCACAACACGGCGGCAAAGGCACGGATGGTAAAAGGATATGGAGTGAAAAACAATGACTGAAAAACCATTGACTTATTTCTTCATTGAAGAAGGGGAATATTCGTACAGGTGCTGGAATGGGATAATAAAAACCGATGCGGATAAAGATGCAGTAAAAAAGGCGCTCTCTACGTACATTCCTTACCCGGATCCCGCATCTGAAAAATACGTCCAAATGCGGTATCCCCAATCATGGGAAGAAGTAATCACTTTGCTGAAGTCTAAGGGATTCGTTGCAGAGTGGATCGGATATGACAATGAGGATAGTATCAATCTCGATTATGATATCCCGCAAGAGGAACGGAAGAGGTGTTCAAAAGAGGAGATAAAAGAGAAACCTTAATAAATACCCTCTCCGTATTATCATTGTCAAGGTGCTCCCGGCACCATCACCGGGAAAAGGAAGTTGTATACATGAAGGAAATCCCTTTAACTCAAGGAAAAGTCTCACTTGTAGATGATGGGGATTATGAAAGGATCAACCAATATCGTTGGTATGCTCAAAAATCCGGTAACGTTTTTTATGCTGCAAGAGGTCTACCCAATCGCGGTGGGGGAATTTACATGCACCAAGATATCATCTCCACAAAAAAAGGAGAAATGACCGATCATATAAATGGCAACGGTCTTGACAATCGCAGAAAAAATCTACGGATTGTAACTCACCGAGAAAACCTACAAAATCTTCATATTAAAAAAACTTCTAAATACCCGGGTGTGTATTGGAACAAACAAAAAGAGAAATGGCAAACTCAGATTAAAACCCCATTGGGTAGACAACATCTCGGGGTTTATTCAGACGAAGAAACGGCCGGGCTCATATATGCAATGGCCTATAATGCATTAAAAATGGGTAATGACGGTCTTAAAAAATCAGAACCCATATGTACATAAGGAGTAATAATAATGGTTAACCCAATCGCAACCCCAATTGGCCTCTTCATGGCCGGGTACTCAGGAGCGGGCGGAGATTATCTGCCGCTCAAAGCAATCTACCGCGATATCTTCCAGCGCCTGCCGAACGGTATCATATTCGGCCTGAAGATCGCAACCGGTCCGACCGCCCCGACAAAGGACAGCATGATCATCGATGTGATCTTCGACAACGAGAAGGAGACAACCCTCAGGGATCCCCACATCATCGAGCAAGTCACCGATTACCCGGTGGATCAGGCCAATCGTGGGATCGTGTGGTTCGGCACCGCTCGGCCACCGGGTTATACCCAGTACTCGAAGTACGGCAAGCACACCGTAACCGTCAAGGTTGCCCCGCGTGGCGCCCCGTTGCCCGGCACCGCATCAGCAGACCAGATCCTTGCAGCTCGGGACTTCTCACCGGAAGCCGGCGGACAGATCGCGGAGTTCTCCTTCGAGATCAAGAAGGGTCCGATTGCACCTCCGCCAGATGAGGGGGAATAACCCGTATGGCAGACGATGAAAGTATCCCGACAACATCGTATAAAGGGACCATCACACAACCCGGCCAGTACTCAGTACCAGTAACGACTACTGTCACCGGCCGGCCCGGCTACGAGTACGACCCGTACGACAGCCCCGGCGAGCGTGCTGAAGGTATGTTCCTCGGGAAACTGATCGGGAAGTTCACAGGTGAAACCGATGGTTTTTGCTCGACGTACCGTGAGTGGCATATCTTCCTTGCCGGTATCTCAGCGGGATTCAAGGCTCCCACGCTCGGGCAGGTGCCCGATTGCCCGACGCTCTGGCAGGATGAAGCGCAGTACTTCAACACGTCCGCAATGGTTGCCAATGTCGTAAAGTGTCAGTGGCCTACCGTGGCAGCCCTCATAATGGGATATGGCGGGCTGAAAGTGGCAGGTATCGCTTAATGAACAACCGGGGCCGCGTGACACAGTCAAGCATGGCGCTCTCCGTCAAAAGGAGCCGGCCCCCTACCTCACATTACGGCGGATCCATCACTGTCGGGTGTGAGGATTGCACGAAAACCCTAGGAAACAAATCAACTCCCGGCCCGTATGCTACCCTTTCCGGTTCACAGTTCCGGACGCGGGCCATCCCCCTGTCAAAGAAAGTATCGCTATAAGACCAAACGACATCCTGAAGTTCCACGCATGGCATTTTGCAGCACCTTTGTCTTTGCCCCCTCTCATCTCTCACAAGATTGTGGCGTAAAAGATATCACCTTCAATAAATAATCTCTGACAGGGACAGTATATTTGCAACCGAAAATCATATGAGGTGGGCCCCTGATACGGGATCCTCGCCGGGTCAAACCGGCCGGTTGCGTCTATGACCGCAAAAATAGATCCCTGCGAAAAACTAAAGAGGGAGCCAAACGATCCGATCGCTCTTGCTGGAATGCGTAGTTACTGTCCTGTCTGGGACACAAAGAGAAGGCCTCACGGTCTCCTTGAAAAATGCCCGTACCCGGCCCGGTATTGTGCGTTCAAGAACGATGAGGATCTCATGAGGTCCGTGAGAAGCACAATTCTTGAAGGACATCCGATCAAACTTTCAGAGCTGGAAGCATTCACATGACCGCAACACTATCATTAGGTGGCGAAGTGATCGCGGATGTGACTGATATCGAAGTTTCGCCATCGTTTGAAAAGGCTACGAGATCGACCGCTGCCGCCATAGACGCACTCACACAAGGTATGGGAACTCTCCGGTACACTGTTGAAGAATCGACCCTCTCGTTTGAAGACCTCAAAGCGCAGCTGGACCGGCTCAGCCGCCCGCAGAAACCAAAAATCACCGATCGCCAGATCTACAAAACCATGCGCATGAGGGGGATACGATGACCGCAAACTGCCAATCATGCCGGCACGAAACAACCTGCCCGGGGCTATTCCAGCAGCGACAACAGCAGAAGCCGGCGGACTGCGAGCGATACGCTGAGGATACAGGCGTATTGAGTGAGAGGAACTGGGTATGACCGGCTGGATAATCGATTTTGAAGGTACAATATTCCAAGGAACTCCCTTCAGCAGGGAATCCGAATTAATGCAATTCTCTGGCTCCGGGATAACGACCAATAATCCCGAATATGGAGATGCCGATCCGGAAGGAAAGATCTTTCAAGAAGTCGCAAAGCACTTTAAGATATCAACTCCGTTCACGATCTACCTGAGAATTTATCATCCATTGAATTACCCGATTTACCATCATAAAAAAATGTGGGCGATGCCGTGAAACCCGGCGTAACCCTCAGCGATGCCAAAGGCGCGAAGCGGATCCGGAAATTAGAGGACTCGGTGCTGAACTTGCAGATGCAGGTACTGGAAAAACTGGATTGCATCGCAGTAATGGAGCACGAAATAAAGGTAATGCGGGAAATAAGCGAAGGTAAACGATGAAACAAAATCCACTTAAAGAGCAACCAATCCCGGCAGGGCTCGGTAAAATCCTGTTGGCGCACCTGATACCGGATGCAAAGAATCCGCGTAAGGATCTCAAGAAAGGCGATCCGGAGTTTGAGAAGATCAATAAGAGCGTGGAGAAGTTCGGGCAACTGGACCCGATCATCTTCAATACCCGCACCCGGAAGATCCTGGGTGGCCACCAGAGAATTAAAGTCCTGGATTCGCAGGGATACACTGAACTGTACACCGTGGCGCTCGGGGCGTATACGTGGGCCTTTGCAGAAGCGGATCTCAAGGAACTGTCTGAGAAAGAGGAGAACGCTGCCAATATTGCCCTGAACAAAGCACAGGGTGATTGGGATATCGGGCAACTCACGATCAACTTGCAGGAATTGAAACTCGATGATATGCTGGAGTTCACCGGGTTTGATGATATTGAGTTTGACGGGATGCTCAGGGATCTCCACAAGGACGATGAGCCATTAGACGCCGAACCGCAGATATCAAGATCGGAGGAACTGCGGAAAGAGTGGGGCACCGAGCTGGGGCAGATGTGGCAATGCGGCGATCACCGGGTGATCTGCGGGGATTGCACGGATCCGGCGGTTGTTGAGCGGGTGATGCAGGGTGAGAAGGCGGATCTATGCTTTACAAGCCCACCTTATGCAGAACAGAGAAAAGGACAATATGCCAGCATTGCCCCAGAGAAGTATGTTAAATGGTTCTCAGGCGTTGCAGAAAATATAAAAAATATTCTCTCTGATAAAGGCAGTTTCATTCTCAATATAAAAGAGAATTGTGATGATGGTGAAAGAATCCTCTATGTGAAAAAACTTGTAATCGCACTAAAAGAGGAGATTGGATTCAGATATATTGACGATCTGATCTGGTATCACAAAGGCATACCGGGAGGATGGAATAACCGGTTTAGAAATGACTTTGAACCGTGTTTTCAGTTCTCAAAAAACAAGGAGATTATATTTAACCCTCTGGATGTTGGAACAGTGTCGGAGAATATACGAGAATATTCTCCGACAAACCCGTCACAAGGAAAAAGCGGGAATATAACCGTGGGTGGAAAAACAAAGAAAGGGATTGCCAGACCGGGAAATGTGATCGAGATCTCCCCCAATTCAGAAAGTATAGATCACCCCGCGGTGTTTCCTGTAAAGTTGGCAGCGTGGTTTATAACCGCATTCTCAAATAAAGAATCACCAATTTATGAGCCATTCCTCGGATCCGGTACCACCATGATCGCATGCGAGAATTTAGGGAGGAAGTGCCGGGGCGTGGAAGTGGACCCCGGGTACGTGGCAGTTTGTCTTGAACGCTATAAGACCACCTTTAACAAGATGCCGGTTCTTTTGGAGGGCGATTAAATGCGTGGAGTGTGCGCCGATCCAGAGAAAGACAGAATAAAGCGAGAAAAACTACGGGCGGCACGTCTGGGAAAAAAAGCATCTCCCGAAACCCGAGAACGGATGAGGGCCGCTCAAAAAGGCAAACAAGTATCCTCGGAAACGCGGGAAAAATTGAGTGAACTCAACCGGGGTGAGAACAATCCCAGATACGGGACACATCACCGAGAGGAATCAAAGAGAAAATCAAGTGAATCTAACAAAGGAAAACACAACCCGTCACCAGAAACCCGATTAAAATTAAGTCTGGCAAACCGTGGCGAGAAGTGCAACCTCTGGAAGGGCGGCATATCCTTCGAGCCATACTGCCCGAAATTTAATAACGAGTTCAGAGAAAGGGTTCGGTCTTTCTTCAGCCATAAATGCGTTGAATGCGGAGCACCGCAGAATGGCGTTAAGTTGCACGTTCACCACGTAAATTTCAATAAGAAAACGTGCTGCGACAATTCCATTCCTCTATTTGTTGCCTTATGTCATTCCTGCCACTCAAAGACGGGATTTAATCGGGAGTATTGGCAGGAGCATTTCACCCAGATTATCAATGAGCAGTATGGCGGAAGTTGCTATCTTCCGAAGTTGGACACGTTCCCCGGCCAAGAGATCAAACTGATACAATAATCCCCCTCTTTTTGATGTGTGTTGACATACGTTAAGATACGTTTATATACTTATGGCGCATATGATGTAGTATGCAAAGTGAAATGCCACAAATCCCGGTTGAAGAAATCACCTGGCGGAATATGACCCCGATGCAACGCTATGAAATCATGTCAAAAGTTCCCCGGTCAAAAAGCATCACAAAAACATACCGTGCATGTCTTAAGTACATAAGGGTCGAGGGGGTCACAGCATGATCCCCGTCATCACCCTTTCCGGCGATACCTACAAGATCCGCCATGAAATCCGTGCTCTGGGCGGGGTATGGCAGCACGAAGAAAAGCAGTACATCGTACCGGAATCAAAGCGGGATCAGGTTGCCGCGCTGATTGGCACCCGGAAAATCGAAGTATTTGACAGCGAAGCCCCGGACAATGTCTTTGAACCGCTCACAGGGGATGCACTACGGGCATACCGTCAGGCAAAAGCAGACCGGAAAGCCGAACGGATCCGGGGCCGTGCTGAAAAGAAATCGGCGCTGGCAGAATCACTGTTTGAAAAAGAACACCGAATAGCGGATATGATCCCATTCGGGCAGCCGGTCCTATGCGGTCACCACTCACAGCGCCGGCATGAAAGGGATATCGAGCGGATGCAAAGCCTCAGCTCAAAAGCGTGTGCCGCATATCAGGAAGGCCAACATCTGGCCCGTGTGGCGGAACGGTTGTCCCGGCCCGTAGCCATCAAAGGCGATGCAGAAGCCCGGCATGAGGCGCACCGCCAGAAGATCCGGGAATCCGTGAAGGTAGGGGATATGGTCAATGCAGGATGTTTCAACCAAAAGAAAGTACTGAAAATCAATAAGAAAACCCTCACCGTAGAAGGTACGTTCGGCGGTAAATTCACCATTGACATGGCGCTGGTGAACTTATGACCACCCCGGCGCTGGAACAGTATTACACCGTGGCAGAAGTAGCCGCTGCGCTGAAGGTCAAAGACCGTACTATCCGGGAATGGATCGGCAACGGGAAGATCAAGGCGGTCCTATTCGGCAGGCACTACCGGATCTCTGCAAGCGCCATTGAGGCTATGAAACAAGCATAACCTCACCATTGCACGATCCATCTAGGCAACCATATCCTTTTTATACCCCAATCTCCAATAATGCAATAAGTGACCCGATTTTCCGCTATTCTGTTTTCCAGCGGGGGCTCTTGAATGGCCCCAAAGTGCACCATTTGCCAGCACAAAGCGCGGCACGAGATAGACAAAGCGCTCGTCGCTGATGGTGCCAGCATTCGCGGAATCGCGCGGCAGTTCCGCGTATCAGATGATGCCCTATCGCGGCATGTCAAAAACGGTCATGTGATCGCTAAAATCAAGCAGGCTGCCAAAGCACAGGAAATTGCCGATGCTGATGATCTGCTTGGTGAAGTCCACGAATCCGAGAAGATCGCCCGGTACATCATCAGCAACGCTATCAAGAAGACGATCCGGGACGCGAACGGAATTGAGATCCCGAATCCTGATTATGACCCGAAGATCGCGCTGCTCGGTCTGGCCCGGAGGGAAAAGCAGATCGAACTGAAAGGCCGGGTCCTGGGGTCATTCAAGGATCCACAGAAAGGTGGGAATGCACCCGGTGCCGGGTCCACGGTCGTGGTATACGTGCCCGATAATGGCAGGAAGGCCGGGAAATGATGGCGGCAACCGCACCGCAACCACAACAAATCGACATTCGCCCGCAGGCAGGGCCTCAGGAAGCGTTTCTATCCACACCCGCCGATATCGCTATTTATGGGGGCGCTGCCGGGTCCGGGAAGACGTACGGGGAACTGCTTGAGCCGCTGCATTATATCCCGACAGTCCCGGGCTTCGGTGCTACTATTTTCCGCCGCACAACTCCGCAGATCACCAGCCAGGGGGGATTATGGGAAGAGGCCGCGAAGATATACCCGCTGATTGGGGCATCGTCGAACCGGTCCGATCTCAAATGGGTGTTCCCTCCGTACGGCAACAGCGTGAAAATGGCACACCTTGAATATGAGCGGCATGTCTATGATTATCAGGGGGCTCAAATCCCGCTCATAGAGTTCGACGAACTCACTCATTTTACTGAGTTCCAGTTCTGGTATCTTTTATCCCGTAACCGGTCCGTGTGCGGGGTAAGGCCATACGTCAGGGCAACGTGTAACCCGGTCCCTGATGACGATCCGGTGGGGGGATGGGTAACTAAACTCATCGCGTGGTGGATCGATCAGGCGACCGGGTTCCCAATCCAAGAACGGGCCGGGCTGGTCCGGTGGTTCGTCCGGGTGAACAACGTCTTACGGTGGGCTGATAGCCCGGAAGAACTCGCAGAGGAATATCCCGATATCCCGCCACGGTCCCTTACGTTTATCCCCGCGAAACTGACCGATAACCCGGCGCTCACATCGAAAGATCCGCAGTACCGGGCAAACCTCATGGCGTTACCATACGTCGAAATGATGCGGCTCCTGCATGGAAACTGGAAAGTCCGGCCAACAGCAGGCGACGTATTTAGGCGCGAATGGTTCACCCGGTTATACGATCCCTCGCTGTTCGCAGAATACCTATGGCCCCTGAAAATCCAGGTATGGGATACTGCTTTCAAAGTCCCAGTCAAGAAAAAGACCGGGGGCACTACAGACCCGGACTTCTCAGTATGCCAGACGTGGGGGATGAATAATCAAGGGTACTTCAAGATGGACCGGTGGAAAGGCCGCGTCGAGTACCCCGCATTGGTGCAAGCTGCTGAAGGGCAATACTTGCAGCACAGGCCCAACGTCGTGCTGGTAGAGGACAAAGCCAGCGGGCAAAGCCTGATCCAGTCGTTACGGCAATCACCGCACCGGATCCCCGTGTTGCCAATAAACCCGCTCCCTCTTGCAGATAAACGAGCCCGGGCGGAATCCATCACCCCGATATTCCAGGCACATTTATGCCAGTTCCCCGCCGGGGCGCACTGGATGAATGATTACATTGAGACCATGGTTGCATTCCCCGATGATTCGGTACACGACGATGATGTGGATTGCACCAGCATGGCCTTATGGTATCTGTCAGTAGGTAGGGTAGGGGAACGCAAAACGGTGTATCACATCGCCGATGATTACGCCGTATAAATGGCAATCCGGGAAGAAAAGTCCCGGGAAGTTACAAATTCAAGCCCAAACAAAGGAGATTTGAAATGGCAAAACCAACCGCAAAAATGGAAAAGACCGAACCGCAGCAGGACACCAAGGATACCACGCTGAAGATTGACCAGGATCTTAAAGGCGTGCTTGAAAGCATGAAGACCGATCCAGACGAACCGCTGAAAGGCGTGATCCGGAGGCTTGTCGAAGGCAAAACCCCGATGGAGTCCACGCAGGACACCAAGCATATTGCAATCCCGGATAAGGCATACCGGTTGCTGATGATGATGTTACCGGACAATATGAAAGAAGTGATCCGGAAGGGGATTAAATAATGCCCCCACTGAATGAACAGATCGCGGACCGTATCACCAACGGCAGCCTGACGGAAGCCCGCACGCAAATGCGTACCCTCGGGGAAAAGTATACCGAACTCTATTCCGAGACCCGCAAACTGTCCCGGCAGGTCGAAACCCTGAAAGAAGGCGGCACGCTGGCGGAAGGCTACGCGGATCACTCATGGAATGATCGGTTGGCACTGGATCACCGCTGGCAGTTGATGAGCGGACAGGCACAGCACCGGATCATCCAATACTCTGATGTGGTCCTGTACTACGATCTGATGTCGTATGCATACCAGTACTGCCCGCTGATTAAAGCGGCGGTTGACATCAAGACCCGGTACACGTTCGGGTTATCGTTCTCCATCGAATCAGAGATCGACGCCAACAAAACCGCGATTGATGAGATCATGGGCGATGTTCGGAACCGCAATGCCCTATTCGGTGCGCAGGCACTCGCCATGTCCGACCGGGAGATCCAGAAGGCCGGGAGTATTTATATGGCGATGTGGATAGATGAAAGCCCGGTACAGGTCAGGGTGTGGACCGCGTACGATATCACTGATGTGATCCTCGATCCCAATGATGGTGATACACCGCTGTATTATGTCAGGTCGTGGGCCCCTCCGGGCGGGGGGAAGAAAACCGTAGCGTACCCGTCGATTTTCAACCCCTCCCCAGAAATCAACCTCCCCCGCGAATTCTCCGGGTATCTCGTCGATCCATCCATCGTGGTATACCAGATGAGCGAAGGCAGGGCAGCAAAGCAGAAATGGGCGCTTTCCCCTTATACATCGGCGCTGCCGTGGAACCGGGCCTATGAGCAGTTCCTTTTGGATTTCGCCGCCATCGTGCAGATCATCCGCAAGTACTCTACGATGTTCACGACAAAGGGCGGGGAGGCGCAAGTATCGGCACTATCCACTCAGTTCAACCACGAGCAGCACGGGCATCACCAGCAACAGGTAGGGGACGGCATCATTGCGACGGAAGGCAACGATTTCAAGGTGATCGATGCCGGCAGCGGCAAGATCGTTGGTCCCGGGGATTCCCGTTACTTCCTGCTCCAGGTCTGCGCCTCCACGGGTGTACCGGAAAACATGATAACCGGTAACCTCCAGACGGGCAACCGGGCATCCGCGCAGGAAATGACATCCAACTTCCTACCGATCATCGAAGAGCGCCAAACGATGTGGACCGAGACCTTCGAGGAAGTATTCACGTTCATCCTCAATAACCGCGATTTCACCGTGTCGTTCCCTCCGATCCGTGCGCAGGACGCTCTTACGTACTTGCAGACCCTTACGCAGGCCGCAACGCTCGGGCAGGCCGGTAAGTTCGCAGGCACTATCAGGCCAGAGGACTTCATCAGGGCGGCATATGAAGCGATGGACATTGAGGTCCCGGACGATAAGACAGTTGATGAGATGGTGCAGGCGATCATGGATGCAATCGCCACAAACCCGGCGGATACCTCAGCGCTGGACAACCTCACGCAGGCAACCAACGACATGAACGCCACCATTGCCGAGATGATGAAGGAAAAGAAAGCCGCGCCGATATGACTCCATTACAAGAAGCCGCCGATAAGATGAACCGGGCGGCCATCGGCCTGCTTAAGCGCCGGGAAATTGACCGCATCGCCGCGAAGCACCGGCCCAAAATCGCCGCCTTTTTCCGGAAGCAACGGGATATCACACTGGAGAAATTCAAAGGCTACGATTTCCTTTTTACCGAGGAGTACCGGACCCTCTGCGAAGCACTCACCCCCAACGAGTTTCTGACCACGCATGACATCACCCGGATGTGGAACGATATCGATCAACTCACGTACGATGATCTCCAGAAGGTCATTACTAACGTGGAATCGGAGGGCGTGCTAAAAGGCGGGCAACAGCTGGCAAAGCAACTCCAGCCGGGCGGTGTTTCCCCCACGAGCGATATGTGGAATCTTGCCAATCCCCGAGCCGTCGCATGGTTTCAGAAGACCGGGGGCAGCACCCAGTACATCAGCGGGATCCAGGCAACGACCGGAGAAAGTATCAAGCGCCTGATGACCACGGCGATTGATGAAGGATGGTCGTACGGTCAATCAGCGAAGGAGATCAAAAAACTATTCGACGGTCCGATCAGTCGGGACCGGGCGCAAAGGATCGCGGTGTTTGAAAGCGGGCAGGCGTATGAAGCGGGGAACAATGCGTTTGCCAAGTCGCTAGAAGATGACGGCGTAACGATGGAAGAGCACTGGATGACCTCACATGATGACAAGGTCAGGCCGGAACATGCCGCGAATGAGGCCGAGGGGTGGGTTGAGATGGGGCATACCTTTTCATCCGGGGATACCGAACCGCCCACTGATCCGGGATGCCGATGCTATATGGTGTACCAAGCTGCATCAGAACGTCAGTAAATCCTCTTTTTCACGTCGAAGGTATACTTCAGACGGCGCTTATATACTTTTCACTCCTTAACCTACGATAATGGCAACCACAAAGCCATATTGTACTGTTTTTGGGGGTGCAAACCATCCCTGATCAACCGACGCTCATCTCCGGCGACGTTATGCGGTTCCGCGAATCAGAGGGCGCCGCAGCGAAACCCGGAACGATCGAGCTCCACATCATTCAGCCCGGTTGGGGGTCGAGCGGCTATTACGGTGAGGCAAAACTCCGGAAAGCCTGTGAAGCCGGGGTATACCCAAAAGGTATGCTCATGCACATGGACCACCCGACCCGTAAGCAGGAAGCCGATAACCCGGCCAGGTCCACTGAAACCCTTGCCGCCGTGCTTGCAGAAGCCGGCCACTATGAGACGGATGGATGGGACGGCCCGGGGATCTATTCTACCGCCGACATCCGCCCGCATCGCCGCGAAGATCTCAAATGGCTCTCCGGCAAGATCGGCGTATCTCACTACGTTGACGGCATCGCGGAGGATGGCGTTGCCCCGGACGGCAAGAAGGGGCGGATTATCACGGAACTCCGGGCCAGCCCGTTCAATTCCGTGGATTTCGTCACTATCCCGGGTGCCGGGGGGCATTCTCGCAGTATCGCGGAAGTGCTCAAGGAATCGCAGTCGAACAACCAGAGGAAGAAAATGACAGAATCCAAACAGCTCTCAATCAGGCTTACGGAGATCCTTGCAAGCGATCCCGAAGTCGTAGCGGAGATCAGAAAACAGGAGCGCGAAGCCCTGAAGATCGACGCACTGAACGAAGATCAGAAGAACAAGATGAAAGAATCAGCTACCCGCATCACGACCCTGGAAACCCAGCTCAAGGAAGCCCGGGCCAAGATCGCTGAAGGCGCGGCCCGCACATTCGTAGCGGCCGAAGTCGCAAAGGCGAAGCTCACCGAGACCGCATCGAAGACCCTGACCGAATCGCTGGTAAAGGCGGTTCCGCTTGCAGAGGACGGCAGCATTGATACCGTGAAGTTCGGCGTCACCGTCACTGAAGCGATCAAGGACAAGAAAGCCGAGATCGACGCGATCCTGAAAGAGTCAGGACGGTCCGGTATCCACGACAATGGCGGATCGTTTGCGGCAGGCACTGAAGCGGAAGTCAAGAAGGCCCGCGAGGACCTCCGTGACTCATACGAGGCCAACGGAAAGACCCGCGAAGAGGCCAACCGGCTTGCCGGTATAAAGGAGGCATAAAATCATGCTGAACGAAACACACGATCCGGACAACCTCCGGCTGGTATGCACGTACCCCGCCTCACCTGTTGCAGGCGGCGTCGTGATCTACAATGACCTTTGCGGTATTGCAGAGGGTGATGAGGACGCCACAACCGGAGAGACCGTTGTAAAGCTCGGGCCCTGGATCGGCACTCAGAGCGTTACGGATATCAACACCGGCGGCATTGCCAAAGGCGCCCCGCTGTTCGCATCCAAGGCAACACCCGTTGTCCTGTCGAACGACTCAACCGGGGTCTTCTTCGGCTGGGCAAATGAGGTCGTAACGACCGGAGCAACCGCAACCATTGAAGTGATCAAGGATGCGTATGCAGGAGGTGTTGTCGGAGCCGGATCAATAGGCGCAACCCAGCTCGCAGCGCAGGCAGTCACCGAGGCAAAGGTACAGGTCGGAGCAGCATCAGCCGGTCTTTCCGGGCTGATTACTAAATTTGTTGCCGACAAGAACGTGATCGGCGGGATCCCCGTCATTCATCGGATCAACATCGCAGCCGGGGCAACCGGGAACACCGATGTAACCCTGACGCACAAGACGCACGTAATGGATGCATGGCTTGTCCTGAAGGGTGCCGGCGTCTCGACTACCACGCTCCAAGTAAAGAATGGTACCAACGCGATCACCGATGCAATGGCAGCCAGCGGATCCGATCAGGCAGTTGTCCGGGCCGCATCCATCGATGACGCATACAATGAGATCGCCGCCGGGGGTACCCTGCGTGTCACCAGTGCCACCGGTGCAACCCAGCCGGACGCCGTTGTGTATGTGCTCGGGTTCAGGGTGGCGTGATTATCATGATTTCTGAAACAAAATTTAACGAAGTTTTCGGCAAGGGTCAGGCAATGACCAAAGAGTATCTGAACTCCCCTGCCGGTATGCAGCGCCGGGCAAAAGTCTGGGAACTCATCCGGTCCGTGGAGGGCCCGCGGTCACTTGACCGCATGGCAGAAGCGATCGGCACGTCCGACTTCTCCTATCTGCTCACCGCGGATATGAACGCCCAGCTTCTGGACGCACATGCACGGTACCCGGTATCATACCCGATGTGGACCAAGCGCGTCACATGCAATGATTTCAAGGAAGTTCCCCTGATCGCATTCGAGCGGCCCATCAGGATGCTCCAGAAGACCTCCGAGTACGAAGGGCGCCCGAAGACCTCTGTTGGTGAGGGGCAGTATACAATCCAGATCGACAGCTACTCCGACACCATCGAACTCACCCGGAAAGCAATCATCAACGACGCTCTCGGGGCTTTCAACTCGATCCCCGAAGGATTCTCTCAGGGGGCCGCAATGCGTGCCGAGTATCTCGCAACCAGCATTATCGCTGATGCCAGTGGCCCGCACGCATCAATGTTCGACGCGAACACCACGTACAAGAACCTGATCACATCGGAACTCTCGTACGATGCAGTGAAAAGCCTCTGGAAGAAGATGGCAGCGCAGAAGGATGCAGCCGGTCTCTCGGTTATGATTCTCCCGAAGACGCTCATTGTTCCTCCGGAACTCGCCCCCACGGCATACGAGATCGCAAATGCAATCTCCGTGGAATATTACGAGCTTGCAAGCGAAGTTGGGTACAAGATCACTGGCAAGAACCAGTTTGCCGGTCTCCAGGTTGCGGTTGACCAGATGATCACCCAGATCTCAACCAGCAACACGTACGCCAACAAGCAGTGGTATCTGTGCGCTGATCCGAACATGGGACGGCCCGCTGTCGCCTTCGGCGTCTACACTGGTGCACAGACCCCGCGCCTGCTCAAGAAGACCCCGGACACCGAGATCATCGGCGGAGGCATGGATCAGTTCTCGTTCGGCAACCGGACCATTGAGTACGGCTGTGAATGGGACATTGCAGCGGCCCGGCTTGACTACCGCTATATCGGCGCGAGCAAGCCAACATCCTAAACCCTTTTTCGGGAGGGTTTAGAAAATGACCAATCACAAGGTAACGGCATTCACGGACTTTACCGAGTTCAAGGCGTACGTTGATGCAATCGCCAACACGGTCACTATTCAGGTGATCTACAGCAAAGAGAAGGGCTGGGTAGTGGTGGAGTAGAGGATCCCATGACATCGTACTGCACAACCACGGATCTTATCAACCTCACTGGCAGTACCCGCACGGACACGCAACTCCAAGCGATCATTGATGAAGGTGATCGAAAGATCAATACATACCTGAAATCGAAGACGATCACCGGTGTTGCAAGTGACGATCTGAAATCCGCATCACTCACTATGGCGAAAGCCGGCCTGCTTGAATTCGGGTTGCAAGTCGGGGATTTCCAAGCATCGAACGGAGATTTCTCCTCATCGCTGAACGTCACCGAAGCGGTAAAAGCACTCCGACAGGAAGCATACGCGATCCTCGATCAGTATGTGGCAGCCTCCACTGATGCGCCAACAGGGGTTGCAATCGTCAGAAATCATCGGATGTTCCGGGGGTACTGACAATGGTATTCAGTGCCCCGCATACCGCAACCCTGCGAGGGAAACGGCAGAACTTCACGCTCGCTTATGATGCCGGTACTGCCGTGTTTCATGCGGGTGCAACTCTGACCGGCACTACTTCACACGCAACCGCTGTGATCGTGAGCACTGGTAGTATAGCATCTGGCAGTTTACAGATCCACTCTATCACCGGTACGTTCCTGAACGATGAGCCAATCACAGACAACGGCACGGTGCCCGGAGCGGCGGTTGTTAACGGTGTTATCGCGGAGGCGTTCGATGCCAATGAGCAGTTGGTTTACACCGATATCGATTCTACGATCGCGTGCCGGTTCTACAGCCAGAAAGATGCCGTGCAGCAATCGGGGCAAACGCTCTACATTGTCACTGCTCAGCGGGTAATGATCCCAGCAACATCCACTCCTGCGAATGGTGATCAGATCATCACCACGGCATCGGGATACGCGGGAACGTACATGCTCGGCAACGTTGAACCGGCTCCAAGCATGGCCGGGAGCCCGCATCATTGGACATGCGATATCGCAAAGGCAGGTGTATGAACTGAGCGCAGATGATCCACAAACCGATCGTGAATGGCTCATGAGGATCGATGAGAAACTTGACGGGGTGATCGGAGCCCAAGCAAAGATGACCACTACCATCTCAGGTGATGACGGTCAGGGCGGCCTCTGTGCCAGGGTATCAAGGCTTGAAAACTTCCAGAACTATATTCTCGGTGCGGCTGCTGTGATCGCGCTGGTTGTGCCGCTGGTCTGGAATAAGATCGCGGCAATCTTCGGAGGGTTGTAATGGCCGAAACGATCCGGGGCATGTCGAACCTGAAGCGGGCATTCAAAGACCTCGCAAAGCAGGGCGAACGGAACAAATCGACTGCCCTAAAGATCGTCGGGCAGGAGTATGCCAACGATGTGAAGGCTATTACGCCCTACAAAACCGGCACCCTGAGAAGATCGATCCATGTCGAACCGGTATCAGAGAACACGGTGCTGGTTGGCACGGATCTCCCGTATGCTCGCAGGCTGGAATACGGATTCATGGACAAAGACAAACTCGGCCGGATCTACCACCAAGCACCACGACCTTACTTCCGTCCGCCTCTCGATCAAAACTTCGCAAAGTATCAGCGGATGTATCTGGAGGCGCTGCATCTTGCGTGACGTGACACTGGCATTTGTAGCGGCCCTGAAAGCCAATGCTGCAATCGCGGCGGTTGTGGGTACTAGGGTGTACCGGAAAGGATCGGTACCTACCACCATCTCAGGCTCATCGTGGATCATTGTATCCAAAATCCCGGGCGTCCGGGACGATGACACAAACACCGGGCGTCGGGCGCATACCCGGATCCAGTGCTCGGCGTTTGCATCGACGGATTTAGCGGCTGACAACCTGTCAGAGCTGATCGCCGATTGCCTGCACCGCAAACAGAACACCGCCATGACTGCCGGGGCGTCCTATGTCTACGTTATCACCGTAGAGGATGCCGGCACCGCGACGGATGAAAACTCGGATGTCTCGTTATACACGTATCACCGGGATTTCACAATTCATTATTCATACAAATGAGGAGAGAAAACCATGACAGATGAAGTACAGTCAACCCTCGGGACTAACATCCTGATGGACGGTATCGCACTCGGAGAAATCTACGATCCGCCAACGCTCGGAGCGAACGGCGAAGAGATCGACACCACAGCGCAAAACAACGTTGATGGGGTCAAAACCAAGCTGATCGGGCTGATCGACCACGACAACGCAACGTTCAACCTGAAATACAACGGCTCCACTCAGCAGAACAACCTTCTGGCTGAAATATACGACCGTGAAATGCACACCTGGTCAATGGTGTTCCCCCCGGACTTCCACAGTGGCGGGCACTCATTCCCGTGGTCCGGTCAGATCCAGTCAGCGAAACTCGTACATGAGGGCGCTATCGCACACATCGAACTGGCAACCACGGTCAACAACAAGATGGCCCCGATTACAACGCTCGGCGCCGGCCTGACAACCACGTTCTTCACCCTGCTGGACAACGATAGCAACGCACTTACCCCAGTACCGGCAGCGGCAGCGGCAGTCTATGAATACGCCGTTGAAGCGTACGCTGACGATACCTCGATCACCATCACACCAACCGCAACCACCGGAACGATCCGCGTCAATGATACGATTGTCGTATCCGGGGCGGCATCAGCAGCAATCCCCCTGAACACCGGCACCGGTGCCGTAACTATGGTGTCAATCACCGTCACCGAACTGAACAAGACGCCCCGGATCTACTGGCTCCGCGTGTACTTCGGACCGACCAACCACCCGTGAGCAGGTGACCGATGAGCGAAGGCAGGAACCATCACGTTTTTGAGGTTGGGGGCAAGGTCTACAACCTCCGAGTCAGCTACAACGCATTTGCAGAGTACAACAAGATCGCAACGCTGGAAGACCTGAAAAGTCAGCCATTCCCCGCATATCGGGCGCTGATCTGGTCCTGCATCAATGCGTATGGATCGCAATCCGTCACGCTGAATCAGGCCGGTGATATCTGCGAGCAGTTCATCACGGAAAAAGGGTTCGTGGCGTTCATCCGCGAGGGCGACAAGATCCTGAAGGCCGGGGTCTGGCTTGAATCCTTATCCCGGGGGATTGATACGGGAAACCCGGAACAGGCAGTACTGCCCACAGCGAAGGCGGATACCAAACCATCGAAGAAATGCTCACCGAGCACCAGCGGCTCGCATACGGCATTGGCGGATTAACCCCGGCTGAGTTCTGGGATTCAACCCCCGCCGAGTTTGTCCCGTATATCAGGGAGCGGATCAAGTGGAAAGAGGAGCAGGATAAAATGGAAAACTTCAGAGCGGGAACGATTGCGGCGGTAATAGCCAATGTCAACCGTAACGCAAAGAAACGACCAACGCCTTACAAAGCGTCCGACTTCTTCCCGACGCTCAATTCCGGCTCATCTCAGGCAGCACAACCACAACAGGACCGGCTCGGTACGGCGCAACGGATCTATAACGTCATGGCGGCAGCGTGGCGATCAACGACGAAAGGAGGGAAAAAGTAGATGGGACTTGAAGCGTTTGCAAAAGGTCTTTCATTCCCGATAACGGCGGATATTGACGGGCTGATCAAAGGTCTCGGACAAGCCGATATCGAACTGTCAAAAGTCGAAAAGGCATTTTCCCGCGGCCAACAGGTCATCAAGCAGTACTCTTTAGCGATCGGTCTGGCGATGGAAGGCGCGGCGCTGACGATTGCCACCACTACCAAGTATGCCGCCGAGATGAACGCCAAATTAGGCGTAACGGCCCTCACCATTGGATCGACTACGGAAGAGATGCGGGATCTTGCGCTGAGTACTTCTGATGCGGGATTCCGGCTCGATGATGTGGTATCGACATTCAGCCTGTTAGGCCGGGCCGGTGTCACTGGTACCGCAACTATCCAGACCCTTGCAAAAGAGTTCGATACTCTCGGCGATGCGGTGGGGGCATCGGCGGCAGAAGTTGCCGATTCGATGATCCCAGCGATGTATGCCTATGACATCCCATTGACTGAGGTTGGCGATCACATGGACAGCATCGCATACCTTGTCAACAACAGCCTGATCGATTATTCGGAGCTGGCATCTGTCCTCGGCTCACTTGGAACCACGTTAAACGGTCTTGGTTTTTCCCTTGAAGATACCGAAGCACTGTTACTGGCAATGACCAACGCAGGTATCCCGGCATCAGTGGCAGTGCGGAAACTCCGCACGGCGATATCGGATTACAATTCGGCGCTGACGAAATCAGAGGATGCAGCAAAGAATGTCATATCAGCGGAGAGTCGGTTAGCGGATTCCAAGAAGTCGTTAGCCCGGCTGGAACGTGATTACGCCCGGGCGCTTGAAGATGCCGGCGACACATCCAAAGAAGTTGCACGGCTGGAACTGGCATACAACGAGCGGCTGGCTGATGCAAAGAAAGATCTCATAGATCTTGAAAAGGATTATCAAGACGCTCTTAATGAGGCAAAGGACACCACAGAAGACGTTGCGGCGCTTGATAAATCCAGGGCCAAAGAGCAGAAGCGGGAAGCCAAAGCCCTCGCCGATCTCGAAGCCGATTATGCAAAGGAAAAAGCGGATCTCGAATACGAGGCCCGGCTTAATCCGCTGGATTGGTCCGGTAATGCAAAGAAGGTTGCCGATCTGGAAGAGCGGTATGCAGAGCGCCGGGCCGATCTTGCAGACGATGCCGCTGAAAGTACCGAAGAGTACAACGAGCGGCTGGCAGAGATCCAAGACACTACAAAAGAGGTTGCAGCGGTCGAAAAGCAGTATGCAGAACGGCGCGAAGACCTGCAAGAATCGGCGACTAAAGCCGCCGAAGATTACAACAAAGAACTGGCAACAACGCTGGATACCTCCGAAGCCGTTGCCCGTGTGCAGGAATCCTATGCAGATCGGTTTGAGGATACCAATGCCCAAATAGCAGAACAGACGGAAGAACTGCGCAAATTAAGGGAAGAGGCCGCGAAGCCGGCACCCAGTAAGACAGAAGTTGTAACGTCGCTCGGTATCTCGGACGCGGATTTCGCGGCAGCACAACAGAAGATTCTCACTGATTCAACAGGCGCCGCGAAAGCCTATGCAGATGCCAATGAGAAGGCGATCTCCGCAACGGATCGCCTCGCCTCCGCAATGGAAAAACTTACCCTTCAAGCCGGGACGGCTGCCGAGCCGATATCTGATTTATCGGGCGCTCTGGCAATCGGCGGGCCGCTGGTTGTCGGACTCGCACAACTCCCGGATCTTGTTAAGTCGTTCGGTCTCGCGTGGAAATGGCTTACCCCAATTCTTACTGAGGCAGGAGCGGTCCTATCAGGTTCACTGTTCGCTGGCATCGCAGCCGGTATCGCTCTCGGGCTTGCAGGGGTTTGGGTACTACTCAAAACCGGATTCCTTGACTTCATGGGAAAACTCGGTGCGCTGTTTGGGGCCATCGCTCCGCAGTGGGCACAGGATGTTTTGATGATCATTGCGTCACCGCTGGCATCGCTTGGGGCGGGCATCATTGCGCTTGTATCGGGCAACTTCGACCAGATCGGCACCAATATGATTAAGCCTTTTGAGTGGGCAGCGGAGGCTATTGGCAGGATTGTATCCGGTATTGCCGATGCGATCAAGTGGCCTATCAATACGGTGATTGACGGTATCAATTCACTGATCGATGGGTTCAATTCCGTCTCATCGCTCGGGGGCATCACTTCGGGATTTGATATCCAGTCTATCCCGCGCCTTGCATCCGGGGGGGAGATCACCAGCCCCGGGAATGTCATGGTGGGGGAATCCGGCCCGGAGATCCTGACGTTGCCAACCGGCGCAACCGTAACCCCGTTGTCCGGCAATGGCGGAACGGGCGTAACCATCACAGGCAACACGTTCGTTATCCGGGAAGATGCGGATATCCCGAAACTCGCAAGGGAACTCGGCACGTATATCACAAGTGAAATGAGGAGGAAAGCGTAATGGTCGATAATGGTGGCTTTGTTTTGGATGGCGTCGCTGCTTCTGCGTATGGCATCACATTGCGATACGGCCCGAGCATTCCCATGCTCCCGGAAACCCGGGATCGCACAGCGGAGATCCCTGGGAGAGATGGGGTGTACTGGTTTGGCTCTGATGTCGGACAGCGCCGGTTCTCGCTCCCCTGCGATTTCCGGGACTGTGCGGATTCGGCGGCCCTTGACGTGCTGATCAAGGCGTTCGCCCGGGCGCTCGTGGACGTTAACGGGAAACCCCGGGCGCTGGCGTTAATATTCGACGATGCCCCGACTATCACGTATACTGTCCGGTACTCCGGCGGCGTGCCATTTGATCGGGCATGGGTGGGGTGCTCGGAGTTTACGCTAGAACTGGTCGCCGATGATCCGTATGGCTACGAAGCAGCGGATTATGTGGCTGAAGAGATCACCACATCCCCGGCCAGTTTTGAGGTTGAATCATCGGGCACCGTATCGACCCCGGCAAAGATCAGCATCGTGAACAACGGCGCATCCGCCATTGACGGGTTCGACGTAACAATTCAGTATGAGGTATTATGACGGATTACGAAGGAGCAAGCGAATATCTGATCAAGAAATTGCTTGATCATGCAATGGGAAAAGCGAGTTTCACCATCCCGGCGGATGTTTACGTCGCATTGTACGACGGATATCCGTTAGGAGCCGGCGCGGAACTGTCCACGGTAACGGATACCAATTATGCACGGGAAAAGATGGCGGATACCGATTGGGCATCTGCAACCTTTGTATCCCCGCTCGGATCGATTGCCAACGCCACTATTGTTGATTTTGGGACAGCCGGATCTGATTGGGGCGTAATCACGCATTGGGCAGTCTTTGACGCTGCAACGAGCGGGAACATGCTATATCTCGCACCGTTCCAAGCATCGCGCAATGTACTCAATGGCGATCCGGTTCAGTTCCCAATCGGGGAACTCCGGTGTAGGATGAGTCAGACAGTGGCGTCTCCGTGAGGTAAATTATGCGAATGGATCGTGATCCCCTGGATCGTATGAGCGTGATGGACCGGGCCGGCGGCATTTTCCCGGTCAAGGAACTCGCAGGGTATGCGGATGTAGATCTATCGGCGTACGGGCACGTCAGACAAGGAATGCTCCTGTCTGGCAATGGCGACACTGATACTGACGGGTACGGGCACATTAAGCAGGGTATGATGTTGTCCGGCCATGGCGACGCCGATACCGACGCAACGGGACAGATTAGGATCTATCACGAAGTGACATTCTCATTTACCGGTACCCTTGCAGCCGGGAAAACCATCGTGATCAACGGTGAAAACTATACCGTTCTGAACGATGGGGTTAATGCCCTCGCAGACTTCACCGGCGATTTCCCGCTGATTTTCGGGGGCACCAACCTGCTCACGTACGAGGATGATGAGGCTGGAAGGTCCGTCACCATCACCGTAATCAAAAAAGATCGGAGCGTATAAAAAATGGCATATTCACAACTTGGAAAGCTCAAAAAGAACAGCATATCTACTACGATTGCAGCGCCCGGTATAAACGCCTCGGCAACATCAATACCGGTGCTGGATCTGGCTGCGTTTTCTGATGATGACGGCAACTTGATAACCAGCGGACTAGGGATTGGGTACGATAATGCAACTCAGACGTATGCAGAGGAGATTAGAATTACGGGCAGGTCTGCCTCCACCGGGGCGGGAAACCTTACGGGGGCCATTCGTGGTCTGAATGCGGATGGGTCGATCGGCGCGGCAAAATCTCACGTTGAGGGCACAAGTATTGCCGTTATGTTTACCACCGGGATTTACAACAATATCCGGGAAAATTTCATTGCACTCAACGGGGCGCTTGCTGGTGGTCTACCTATCGGAGTTGAATGGACCACCAACTCGACAAGCCCCACTCTGGTACATGTCGACCAGTTTGGAAACGCTACGCCACTATATTCAACGGATTTCGCCCGGCACCCAATCTTCGGAGCAATTCGGCGGTGCAATCTATCAGACGCCGGAGCTGTGAACGCGTATTACGGTGACGCAACCTTCTCGTATACGGGATCAAACGGACAGGTCATGGTCCAGATCCCAAAATTTTATTACCGCGTGTATGCCCTCACAAACAAGTACCGGTACGTAATCTCAGCGGTTCTCCTGCCAGGATTCAAGGTACACCCTGCCTTCATTGTTGATTCAGTCGAGAAAGATTTTATCTATGTGTCTGCCTTTGAGGGTTCGGTCTATGATGTCACCGCCCCCGCCGCCGCGTGCGTGAACACTATTCAAATCACGGCAGAACCGACCAGCAGCGGAAACCTCACTATTACCCTTGACGGCAACTATGTATTTACCGTTGCGATCCTCGATACAGACACCGTTGAGGGTGTCGTTGACAAAATCGTTGCAGCCGGTGTAAAAACCAGTTATCAGGGGACTACATGGACTCCAGCAAAAACAGCGGCTGACACGCTCACGTACACTGCCGGATCCAACGGGCTGAAAACCACGGTCCTGATGCCAACAGCGTGTGGAGTGACATCCACGATCACCAAAACAAACGCCGGCGCCGGGGGGTACGTCCTCAACGATGCAAACGGTTATGATTTCACGGCGACAACGGGCGATCTGCTCTGCTCGGTGGCCGGGGTCAAGCCGGCAAGCGGTTGGAATAACGCCGGTGCAACACTGGCAGCATTCCGGCAACTCGCACAGAATCGCGGCGCCGGCTGGAACCTCTTGGACTTCAATAGTGCGTGTGCCGTCCAGTTGCTGTTCATCATCCGGAACGCGACACTCAACTCGCAGGCAGTCTATCGCGGCGTGGTGGATATCACCGACGCGACCGCAGGAGCAACGTTCAACAATGCCATCAACACGGGATTCACTGCTGGTGTGGGCACCAATGGCGTTGATCTCGGTAACGTATCCGGAGAGTGCCCGCTCGTCACGCATTACAAAACCGGGCAGGCAGCAAAAGCATTCAGCATCTTCGGGATCGAAAACTTTTACGGAAATATTTGGTCATGGATTGACGGGCTGAATATCAAAGCCGACCGAAACCCGTGGGTTGCAGATCACGATTTCGCCAGCGACGTATTCACAGATCCATACGTAGACACCGGATTCACGCTCGCATCTACCAATAATTACGGAGTGTCAATCGCGTTCTCATCGGCAATCGACTACGCATTCTTACCGCTGACCGTTGGTGGAGCAGACAACCAGTACCTCTGTGACTACTACTACCAGACAACCGGCAATCGCTCGGCTCTGCTCGGCGGCTATTGGTATGGTGGCGTTGGTGCCGGTGCCTTCAATTGGGGTCTGTATGGTGCTGCGTCGCATGTCCCTCGTGCTATTGGCGCTCGCCTGGTCTTCCGCTAATTTTTTATGGGGGTGTGAATAATATGAGAATGGGTTTCAAGCGAGGAGGAGCGGCACTACTCGGCGGCAATTGGAATAATGCAGCGAATGCAGGCACTTTCAATTGGAATCTGAATAATGCTACGTCGAATGTCAATCGTAATATTGGCACTCACCTAGTGAACTTTGTATTATCATTTTGTAACCCCGCAAAACCTTGCCTCTTGGCAAAACAGAACAACGAAAAACCCCGTGCTGGTAGGGTATCTATCACCCCCGGATACTTCGAACGCTCGGTTGGCCTACAAAGAAGGATGCCCATATGAAACGGTATGGGTATCTCTTTGATAAAATTTGCGATCCTAAAAACATAGCCCGGGCTCACGCCAACGCGCGAAAAGGCAAAACCCATTACCACGAAGTCCGGATGGTCGATGCCGATCCGGAACGATATCTCGGGAATGTCAGGGAATTGCTCGTAAGCAAAACATACCGCACATCAAAATATAAGACGTTCAAGAAATTCGACCGGACGAAAGAACGGGAAATCTTTGTTTTGCCCTATTATCCCGACAGGATAATCCAGTGGGGGGTCGTGCAAGTCCTTGAACCGATCTGGATGAACACCTTGATAACAAGGACCTATTCAAGTCTCAAAAACCGGGGGATCCATAAGGCATTGTGGACACTGCGCAGTGACTTGAAAGACAGGCAGGCAACAAAATACTGCCTGAAACTCGACATCAAGAAATTTTACCCGTCGATCAATCACGACATCCTGAAGGCAACGGTCCGGCATAAGATCAAGGATCCCGATGTGCTCGCACTCCTGGACAACGTGATTGACAGTGCCGATGGGGTCCCGATTGGGAACTACCTATCACAGTTCTTTGGGAACCTGTACCTGAACGACTTCGATCACTGGCTCAAAGAGTCCGAGCACATTGACTTTTATTACCGATATTGTGACGATATGGTGATCCTGCACCACGACAAAACCCTCCTGCACGAGCTGCACGGGAGGATCGAGCAATACCTTCAGGAGAATTTGTCCTTAAAAATCAAAGAGAACTGGCAGGTATTCCCAACATTCGTGCGGGGGATTGATTTTGTCGGGTATCGGTGCTTCGGGCACTACACCCTGTTGAGAAAGACGACCGCAAAAAATCTGAAACGGAAACTTACCCGGATCAGGAGGTTCAGCACAGCAACCCGCCACGACAGAAATGTGGTGAGCAGTTATCACGGCTGGCTGAAATGGTGCGACAGCCACCGGCTCGCTCAAAAGTATGTAGTGCCGGCCCTGGCAGTACCATTAGGAGGTTAAAATGCCAAATTCAAACACCAAACCGGAACCCATTATGCTTGACAGCATCACTAATGGCGTCTGCGATCTTCGCGTACGCTGGAATGTCGTGAAAGTGACAACCGAAGACCCCATGTGCGGGAAACCCAGAACGAGTTATAATTACTCGGAGAAACGGATGCCCTGGCAACTCGATCTCGGGGATATCGGGAGCGGGTCACTTACCGAGATCAAACAGTATCTGGCAGCGCAGGAGACGGAGATCATGAGGTGGGCGCAGGCGGCGGCCATCTCATTTGACGGGACAGACTGCAAAAAACAGGGCTGAATATGGCATACCAGATTTGGGCATTCACGCAGGCCGGGGAAAAAGCCGCGTATCTTGAAAAAGCGTATGATATATCGCTGACGAAAGAAGCGAATGCGGCGCCGGCCCTATCATTTTCAATTCCATCTGATGACACCAAAACCTCGTTCATCACGCCTGCCTACGAGATCAAGGTCTGGAACACTATCAAGAGCCGGTTCGAGGGGTTGTTCGTGCTCGAAGATGCGACCGATCAATGGTCCTCTTCGGGCAAAACAATCGCGTGCAATTACAACGGGGCAATGGGGCAACTCACCGATGAAGAGAACGTATCGTATGATACCGGCGCAACTCCGCTCACCCCCACGGCAATCATTACCGCGCTGCTTGCATTGCAGGAACGCACCCCATCGATCACCGTGGGAACCATTGAACCCACGACAACATTTTGCATTGCCGTGGAAAACGTCACCCTTATGAAAGCCGTATCGGAGTGTGTATCGTACATCGGAGGGTATATTGAGGTTGATGAGGATCGGCACTTCAACTGGTACAACGAGCCGGCGGGCAGTCCGACCCGAGAGATCCGTTATCAAAAAAATATGAAAGGCGTCACCCGGAAACGAGATTTCACTTCGATCACAAATAAACTGTACGCGTACGGCTACGGGGAGACGGAAGCGCAGGTTACGCTCATTGATGCCGGGGAAGCGGAGGAGTACATCGAAGATGCAACCAGCCAAACGGCGTATGGCGTTCATCCCCGCCGGATCACCGATAAGCGCATCACGCACCCCTCTACCCTGCTTGCGTGGGCGCAAAAGGTTCTGGCGGAGTACAAAGACCCGATCTATTCCTATACCGTGGATGTAGTTAATCTCGCCGTACACCCGGATCACACCTTCGATCTCGAAAACCTAGAGGTCGGGCAGATCGTCCGGGTAGTGAACTCCGATCTTATTGATCCGCTCACGGGATTGGGCTTGAATGTCAACGTGAAGATCGTGAAGGTCACGACAAACCTATCCGATCCTAAAGACATCTCCCTGGAACTCGCCAACGCTACCAAGAGCCTTGCAGACTTGATATCATCATCGGCGGATACCTCATCGATTGTCAACAATATCGCTGTACAGATCGGAGCCGGGCAGGTAACGGTCATGGGTACGTTCACGGTGGACGGGTGGCGGACGGCCGGGCAGACCACGATTGACGGAGGTAACATCACGGCGGGATCAATCACGATTACCGGCTGTGATTTTGCAGTGACCCAAACATTTTGCCAAGATACGGCGCCAATAGCAGTTAATACCGGGGATCTCTGGGTTGACAGCGACGACGCGAATAAGTTGTATCGGTGGAGCGGGGCCGCGTGGGTATTGGTCCGGGATACCGATATCGCGCAGGCGATATCTGACGCTTCTGCTGCTGCTGGTGCCGCTGCTGATGCGCAGGCTGATGCCACCGCTGCTCTTGGTACCCTGTCCGACATGGCAAACGATGGGAAGATCACACCCGATGAAAAGCCAGCGATTAAAGCGGAATGGGATATTATCGTTGCCGAGGTTACCCCGATAGATGCGCAGGCCACCGCATTCTCGGTTGACTCTACGGATTACGACGCTCAATACGGGTTCCTAGAGTATTATTTGGGTCTGTCGGGAGTGTTCACTGATATGGGGGCAACAACCGATATAACGCGGACAGAATGGGACTATTATTGGGGAGAGTATTACGCCGAGAGAACCGCACTTTTGAACGCGATTTCTGCGAAGGCCAAAGAGATCGCGGACGGTAAGATTGAGGCGGGTGGGGCTGCTGCCGATATTAACGCAGGTGTCACCACGATCAACGGGGGGAAGATCACCACCAATACCATAGATGCCGATGCCATCAAGACCAGCACGCTTAATGCCAAGACGATCACGCTCGGAACAACGGGCGGGGATAGCATCATCAAGAGCGGGAACTATGATCCCGGGGAGGAGGGATGGCAGATTAAGGCCAACGGTGACGCTGAGTTTAACAACGTAGTTGTAAGGGGCACGATTGCGACATCAATAATTGGGTCGGGCGCGGTAATTACCGTTAACGGTTTGATAGAATCGAAAAATTTTGTATCGGGGTCTGAGGGGTGGCAACTTGGATACGACGGGAGGGCTTATTTTAAAAACATTACTGCTGTGGGGTCCATTGAGGCTGGGACGGAACTAATTTCAGTAGGGGACATCACCGCTGAAAGCGATATCTGGATAGATGGAGTTGTTGTGTTATCATCAGATATATCGTCGGCGAGTGCCCACAACAGGTCGATTTACACGACGAATGGGACGACATTATACTGGAAAGATGCCGGCGGAACGTCGCACGCGCTGTATTAATGGATGGGGGGGAAATGGTCAGATCATTTACAATTTTTGAAAAATCAAATGAGAAAGGGAGCATCGAGTACTTAGTAAGTGGGGATCTCCCCATTGAAGAGGTTGCACGGGCACTGGTTATTATCGCACTGAATACCGAATTACCAAAAAAAGAGATATCTAAGGGTGATTCTTCAGAACCCCGTAATAAGTGACGTTCCGATCCGGGTAAATCGTCACCATCCCATTTTCCGTAAGCGTGTACACGTCAAAGTTTGCTGATCCGTTCGCTTCAGAGTACCAGTCGATAGCCAGATCAACCGGCTGCACCTTCTGCCACTCCGCCCCAATAATCACACCAGCGAGCAATGCAACGATCAGAGCCGCTGCAACCAAGATCCTCACTTTGTTTTGCATGGTTTTACTGTATTCCCGTGCCAATATTTATATTTTACTATCCAGAACTAAATAGCAATGCCTAAATACTACTAGTGACAACTATATAGCATGGCAAACTTTCAGCCACTACGAAGCAGGATGAAGATCGTGTCTGGCAACAACCCCAATGCCGCGATCAAGGTGTCCCTGCCGAAAGATGCGCTCAAGCATCTTGGATGGAAACGCGGGGACACTGTAGAGGTATCGGTGATCGGGAAAAAGCAGATCGTGCTGGAGAAGATAGCATGACCACAACCATCACAGAGGAGCCGATAGCGCCGATCATCGATGCGGATGCGGTACAGAATGCAGCACTGGCGGAACAGCAACCAATGAAGATGATCTATGATCGTGAGATCACTTGGACAAGTGGAAACAGCATCGGGGTCTGTGCGTTCGCCGGACGCGGGAGTGAGAACCACTCGTTTATGCTGAATCCCCGGTTCAACATGGGATCCGCGAACTATCATCTATCCATTGACGAGGCGAAGGGACTCCGGGACGCACTGACGGAAGCGATTGCAGCACGGGAAAAGGTAACGGGGGGATTGTGATGGGCACCAAAGAGGAACAGCGCAGCCTCATAGACTGCCCGCTGCCGCCAACCGTGATTATCAACCCGCTCACCCGCGTATGGGATATTGACGGGCAGATCGCACTATTGCAGGACCAGATCGCGGATCTCATGCAGAAGCGCACCGAGGCGTTGAACTACGCAATACAGGAACAGATCGCAGAGGATGAGAATTGCAGGCTGGATCGGAAAGCGGGCCGTATCGTCAGGGCGATCAATCCAGAGAAGTTCCGCGAAGTTTTCCCCGCCGAATATGAGATGATCAAGCAGATCGAGGTCCGGGATCTCAACGAGAAGATCGCGCACGCGGGTGAAAAGGTGCCGTTGGGGGTTGCTGACAAGTTGATCAAGCCCGTGGTGCTGAACAACGCGCCCGGTGTGGTGACGGTAACACAGTCACCGGATCAGTATCAGGTGGTGCGAAAGTGAGTTATATGAGCGAACTGGACGCGGAAACGCGGCAGGAATACCTATCAGATGTTTCGACAGAGGAACTTATCACGGCATTGGTGAGTCGGGAAAGAGTGTCCCGGTATTCGGTGAAGAAGGGGGAACGATACCAGATCCAGAAGGAGGTGCCGTTTGGAATGGAGGATCTTGAGGCATATCACGGGCCGGTAACGATCATCACAGTGGACGGTGAATCATGACCCAGAGTTATATTGAGATCCCGCCAAAGCAGGAACCTGAAGACGCACCGGCTATTATCCCGGCGGCAATCGTGCCAACAGATACCGTGGCACTAGCACCGAAGTATTCCAACGATGAAATGATCCTTCTCCGCAATGTGATCGCCAAAGACTGTACTGAGCCCGAGTTCAAGCTGATGATGTACATGGCGAAAACATACGGTCTGGACCCCCTGGTCAAACAGATTTGGGCGATCAAGCGCAACGAACGCGACGCCGCCCTGATCATGGTAGGGCGTGACGGGATGCTGGCAATAGCTCACAGATCAGGACAATTCGACGGGATGAACTCCGGTGTTAACTACGTGAAGGATAAAGAGGGGAAAGAGGTCCCCGTTACCGCGTGGTGTGAGATCTGGCGTAAGGATATGACGCACTCCTTCAAGACCGAGGTCCGGTTCGATGAGTACGTCCAGCCTATCCCGAAAAGCGGATATAAAGGGCTCTGGCAGACCAAACCATCAGTGATGCTAATCAAGGTGGCGGAATCAGTTTGCCTGCGAAAAGCGTTCAGTGTGTCCGGAGTATACGACCCTGATGAAATTATGGAGCGTGCATGATGACCGTCTACCAGTGCTCCGTATGCGAACCGGAAACGGAGATCAACAATATCCTGTTTGATTACCTCTAAATCATAACCTATTTTAAGGTAGTTTTAAGTATCTATAAGATAACATTACTGCATGGCAAAAACTTGTAAATGCCCCGGTTTAAATTCAGACCGTGCCGGATCAAGGGTCTTTTGTGATTATGTGTTTCAAGACAGGGATGAATTTCCCTGCCCGAAGCAGAGACTAAAGTATAATATTAGTGCATCGTGCTGGAGGGTTCCGGTATGAACACCAATCACTATTCCGAATGTGATACAGAGTATGGGAACAAACCCGGATGTTTCGGGGCCATAGGACTCCCGGGAAAACTCAATGATCCGTTGTGCCCTTGTGGGTGGATATTGAGGTGCAAACAATCGCAGGTGGACTCATGATCCAGACATTCGTAGATTGCCCCTCCCGCGTCGTGCGTTCTGACGGTGTGGCGTGCTGCACCTGCTATAATCCCCATAGTGGGAGTTGTGATTGGAACATCGATCATGAGATGTGCGAGCGGGGGTTCAGGAAATGATCGCGGATCTCCGTATCATAGATTCTCCGATCGGGCCGGTCGTGCCGGTCAACGATATCGCGGAAATGATGGGGTATACCCGGCAGGGTTTATCGGGTCTCATCCGAAGCCATAAGGATACATTGTCACCTTCTACCCTCTCGCTCTCACTCCATACGGCCGGGGGGAATCAGGAGACGCAATGCATCACGCGGGAAGGGTTAGACGATCTGTTCCTGTTTATGAAAACCCCAAAAGATCCGGCTAAACTTCCGGGATTCTTGGAAATGCGGAAAAGCATCCTCTCAAAACTTGAAGGGGGGAATCTGCAAATTACTGCGAACAACCATCCGGCCCTATCCGGCATCCTTACAGAGTATGGCAGGCAGGCCCGGGTACTGGCTGACGAATGGGGAGTTGATCTCCCCGTTGCTCAAAAGGTAGTGATGGCAACAGCGATCGATAAATTCCCGGACCTGATGCCATACCGGGCGCTCGTTGGTCCGGCTGATATCCCAGATGACGCTCCGATGCTCCCCGCTCCTGCAAGCGGTCCGGCAGCCGATCCTGATTACGAGCGATATATCTCATTGCGGAAATTGTCGCATTTCTGTGCGTGCAGTGAGCCGGATGCCCGGAAGATCCTTGTTGATGAAGGGATAATTGGGTATCAGAACACTCATATGGTCCTCACAAAGTATGGTCATCGGTTCGCTAAGCTGTTCACGGTGACGCCGGAAGCGCCGCACCGGATGTATGAAGAGACCAGGATCCGGTATTCCCCGGATGCGGTGCAACTGGTCCGGGGGAAACTGGCATCGATCCAGACAGCACTACCGGCAAGGGGTGTATCATGACTGCCAAAAATCCGCGCCCACTCACACAGCCCCGCAAGGGTGAGCCGAACTATAACAAGTTCTGCGCACAGCCGGGCAGCCTTCCGGTGACAGATGCACCTATGCAGCCCTCGCTGAAAGAGCAGATGCGGCAGAGCGATCCTGATCCTATTCCGCCATTCGATCACAAAGCCTGCATCCTCTGTGATCACGTGATTGTCCAGCAGGTGCTCGGCAACAAGTGCAAGCTGTCCGGGGCGTTGTGCTGCTATATGCGGTCGTGTCCTCTTGAGGACCGGAAGAAGCGGGAAGCCGTGAAAAAGGCGGGGGACCGGCCACGGCCACCATGCGAGGAGTGTATCTATCAGTCGCAATCAGCAGAGCACGACGCCAACATAGGAGCACAGGCCACGAAAGCGGAAAGAGAGGACCTTCTAAAAGATCTTCAAAAGTTCATAGAAAATGCAGATAGCCGCAAGGGATGCGAGTTCGGAACAATTTCCGTTGCGGCGCTTGTTAGGTGGATGTATTCTAAGGGGTACGATTGTGATTAATCACGATCAATTTTCGGAACCGTCTGCATCTGATGACGAATGGGATAAATCTCTCCGTCTCGCACAGCCAGAGCCAAAGGAGCGCGGACCGGAATGAGCCACTATCGGAATAGTTCCGGGAATCGCCGCTACCAGTGCAGGGCCGGGCAAGTAAGCAACGTTGAAGGGAGCAGGCGGTATGTTGCCAGGGTACGCGGAGAGATACCGGGTGTGCCGCTCGTGAGTGTCGATGAGGCTGTGAGGGTGCTGCGATGATGGCATGGATAAACAGACTGATATGTCGTTTCTTTGGTCACAAATGGTCAGAATGGCACGAGTCAATAGGGTTTGGAGATTGGCCCACTAAAACCAGAGTTTGCCACAGATGCGGAAAGATTCACGAGATTGATGCGATTGAACCCATCAATTGCCGGTGCTGGGTTGCATATCAGGATCAGGAGAAGTTGAAATGAAAACTTGCGGCAATTGCGCCCGTCGCCACGCTCCAAAATGGTACTGCACCAGCGGCCCGCATATCTACGGTGAGGGTGGAGCGCAGCATCACATTGGCTGGATCGAGCGGGTATACGTTGCGGTGTTCGGGTGCCCGTGGTGGTGGAAGCGATGAGTGGCAAATACGCTCCGGTCCATACGTGTGTCTGTTGCTCTGCAAAATTGCCAGGCGCCAGGGCCGAACTCGTAGCCCGGGGTTGTGCTACATTGCAAGGCTCTGGTCAGATCATATTCCATTGCAACGCTGGCCGGCACACTCACGATGAGATCCGGCAGGCTATCAATGCCGTGCCCCGGTTTGAGCCTGCGAGCAAGTACCGTAAAACCATCATTTAACCTACTTTTTTATTCAAAATCCCTCTTTTTTACAAAAATTAATTTATTATATTATTATGTTTTAAAACCAGCAAATAGGTTATTTTAATTTCAGTGGATTAAAAATCCATAAAACTATTTTCTCTCACGTCTGAAAATAATAAACGTGGATCACCGATCCACATAATAATAATGATTGATGAGATTTTTTCAAGAAGAAGAAGAAGAAGAAGGGACACATCTAAAAAAGTGTGGATCGAAATCCACGAATATTATTCACGTCGGAGAGTTGGAATATCAATGGATTAAAAATCCACGAAAACAAAATAAGAATCCTTAAATAGATAAAAGTGGTAGTGGTAAAGTAGTAGTATGAAGACACCTATACTTTGTCCCGTTTGCGGGCATATAACCAACACCGGATCGCTTAATGTGTACATTACCTGCTCCGGCTGCCAGAAGAAGATCAAACGCGCTGAGAACGTTGTGAGGGATGGCGGTAAGGTGAAAAATTAACCATGAAGCCATCGATAGAAAATGGAAAACCCGGCGCGTGGATACGCGGGGTTTGGCATCCCAATAACTATCACTCTGAAACATACATCCCAAAGATTATCAGAGAGAAATGGTTTGTTTTGTCTTCTGATGGCCAATTCGACACGTACGATTCAGAACCCGTCGCTTACGAAGCGTTCCTGAAGCGCATTGCCGAGGAGCGAGATCTTTGCCGTGAAGACGGAGAATGGTGCCTCGAAGTCGAGGATGTTTGTTGGGGCAAAATATTCCAAGATGTGGCCCTCCGTAAAGTCCCGTCTCCATATAACGAGGGTGTTGACCCTGATGACGAGGATTACGACACCACGGAATACTATGAGGCATTTGCGAATGAGCGGCGCTTAGAAAAGGATCGAATGGTGAACGATGAATGATGTTCCACCACGCAAACCAGGCCGGCCGAGGAAACAGAACGGTCCGGTGGATAGGCACGTCAAGATCGACCGAGACTTGTTCAATGCCGTCAATCGTCCCGGCTGCAACCTCACAAACGTCATTAACCGGGCGCTCCGTATGCACCTTAAAATGGAGCAGCCGGATAATCTCAAGGCTCTTGCAATCAGGATCAGGACCATCAAAACAGACATGGCCCGGCTCAATCGGGAACTTTCAGATGCCCGTGATCAGGCTGTCGCTCTGGGGGTCAAGGACATGGGAGAATTTGAGGATACGCTCGATGCGTGGTGATTTTCAATGGTAATACCAGAAGTCATTCATGGAAAACACACATTTGGTTATTTCTCACGCCATAAATACAAGGATTTGGTATTTTACGTGAAAACCGGTGAACATTCAAATTGTGGGTTATTTGAGATGGAGGACACCGAAGAGAATCGCGCTTTAATGGATGACCTATTGCTCAATCCTGTAACATGCCCGACATGCAGCAAGCAAGAGGACCGGCAGCAGGAAGCGCCTATGGGTGATGCGTGATGCCGCGAGAAAAAACAGAACGTTGGATCTACGTTGATCCATGGACCCGCAAGTGTCCTTACTGCGGGGATATTACCCAGTACCCTGAAGACATTTGCGACAAGTGCGATCATCGTGTTCTGAAAAATCGTAGGAAAATGGGTGATGGCTAATGTCTGCCCGTTCTCGCGCAAACGACATATTCAGGGAAAACCTCGCGCCGCTCATCCAGGAATACAAACCCGGGGATATCATTCTCACATCTGAGGTTGCCGCGAAGATCCCGCCGATTAACTATCACATCAAACCCAACACTCACCGGATCGGCGCGCTCATGAGGGAACGGCACGATATTAAAATGGTGCGATCCGGTGTCTGGAGAAAAGTGGAGGCGGAGGTATGAGCGAAGATGAAAATTACTTTGAAGTTTTGGCGATAACCACGCGCTGCCCGAAATGCGGGGATACTGTAGAAGATATCGGTCGAACTGCTGCCGAAGGGAATTTTGGTGCACAAATCATATGTCGCAAATGTAATTTTGTCGGGGAGTTGCCTCAATGATCTGCCCCAAATTCGGAAAAAACAGCCGTGGCGTTGACCGGTGCAACGCTCCGTCGGGCCGCTGCAATGAGATCCATTCTGACCGGGAATGCCGGATCAAACCGGCAAAATGCGAAGGTGAGGAATGATGGACATTACCAAAATTAAATACCCACATCTTGAACGGATATATAATCTGAAACCAAACCCCGAGATCCTGCTCGGGCAGGAGATCTTTTGGACTGAGAAACGGGACGGATCTAATATTGGCGCATACCTCACAGAAGATGGCGTACAGTTACGGAGCCGCAACCGGGATAAGGCATCGGAGGATTTCTATAAATCATTCAATGCATCAGATCAGGCAACCAGTATCATCGAACTATTACAGGACGCCTCAAATTGGGGCAAGGAATACGTTATTTTCGGTGAAATGCTCACAACTGGTAAAAGCCCGACCCGAATAGAAACCCACGATAAAAACGAGTTTATCGTGTTCGATATCTGGGATCAAAGCATGTATGGTGGTTCTGGATCGTTCATGAATTACAATGGCGTGTACCAACAATGTCACCATTTCGGTATTCCGGTTGTAGAATTATACGGAACATGCAACGTGAACACCATTGAGGCGCTGTATGCATTCAAAGACCGTATGCTTGAAAAAGCAAAGGAATGTGCGCGAGAAGGGACCGTCGGGAAAGCGTGGGGAGAGACCCCATTTAATCGCGGCGATGGCGCCGGATGTTCTCGGTTTATCACGTACTTCAAGGAAAAGAACGATCTGCCGGCTCTGGAGAAAATACCAAGGTGTGATCAACCCGGATTCGTCATCCTTCCAGACTTGCCAGACTCTGAGATTTATGGGGCTATTGAAAAGGTTCGCACTGATATTGGTGATGAAAAGTTTAAAGAGATCCGCATAGCCATGCCCCTTATTGCCCGATATGTTGGAGATGAATGCAAAAAGCACAATTCAACAGGTCCAAAGAACCTACATCAATACTATCAGAAACGGTTGAGGGACATTCAATGATCTGCCCCAAATTCGGAAAAAATAGCCGTGGCATCGATAAGTGCATGACCCGGGACGGCAAGTGTCAGGAAAGGTACTCGGATCGTAGCTGCCCGATCAAGCCAGCGAAGCGCGAGGGTGAGGAATGAAAGAAAATCGCGTATGGGTAATCTGTCTTGGATGCGGTAAGCATTTTGAGATGGAAAAGGCGATCTACGAAAAGCGGAAAGCATCGACAAAACTTCCGGGGCTATTCCACAACAAAACGTGCGGGGAGGAATACGCAAAACGGACCGGGTGCCGGCTGAAGAAAAATAAGGAGTGTGCAACAAAATGCGCGTGAATCCTCGTCATAATGAAACGTGCCACAACCGGATCGGGGCATTCCGCGCCGGCCAATGCACCGATGGGCCGCACCCATGCGTATTTCTCGGAGACTGCGATCAGCACTATGATGAGAAGACCGGCGACTGGGACTATCCCCAGCTAATCCGGCCAAGTACCGGAAAACTGGCGACTGGGAAACATTTCAAGCGCACCGCAAAAGAGCAAGGCGGGATAAACAGGACGATGAAACCATGAGCGATGATGGTCATTGCACCAACCCGGGAACTCGACGCGTGGCAACCCGTCGGAAGATGCAGGACAAATGGCGCCGATCCAAACGATGGAAAGCACTCCTTGAAGCGCACGCCCACACCCCGGAAGCCGTTTGCGTCTATTGCGGAAGGCATCATAACCAACCGTGGACCAGCAGCAAAGGCGATGAGAAGATCACGAGGCTTACCATCAATCACACGAGCCGTCACCTCTACGCATCCGAAGATCTCTATCTAACATGGGATCCCCGATATATGGAGATCACCTGTCTGTCGTGCAATAGGCAGTATGAATCGGGAATGAAACCATGCCCCGACTGTCTCAAAAAAGGCAAACTCAGGTACATCCTGGACAGGGATCAAGAGTGCTGGTCATGCTACTATGAAAAGCACCCGGAAGAAAAGAAAATTAAAGACGAGTCCCGCGAACGATTTGAGAAGTCAGTGAGGGATTACAACGCGGGCCTGGCTGAAAAGCGCCTTAAATCGAAGGTATCCCATCCGTGTACTCATCACCGGATCGGCGGATGGTGTGGGTTATCAGCGATCCATTCGCAGTGTCAGTATAGCAAGACAAAGGCGCTGAAACCGGCGCCGGTCGGATGCGGTGACGCGATCGCCAAAAAGAGGATGGTGAAGAAATGATGGGATGGAATATAGAATTTGAAGGAACAATATCGCAAGGAACATGGTTTAAACCGATGTCAAAACCCATCGATTTTTCTGGATCTGGAATAACCTCTCGGAATCCAGAATATCACGATCTTGATCCGGAAGGAAAAATATTCGGAGAAGTCGCAGCACATTTTGGAATAACTCCGCCATATTCCATTACTTTGAGATTGTGGCATCCGTTCGACAATCGCACGAGAATGCAGATTAAAAAGACGTGGGTTTTGCCATGACCCCTCTTGATTACGCGCTCATCATTGCCGGTGGGGGTGTCATCGTAACGCTGATAGTATGGTGGCGGGCCGGGCTGCTTGGGGAGATGTGGGAGGAGATCCGATCGTGAGTCATCAACGCAAAAGTAAAATCGTCACTGAAAAGGACAGCTGGGAAACGCCGCAATGGTTGTTTGACCTGCTGGATGCAGAATTTCATTTCGACTTTGACGGGGCGTGCACCCGCGAAAACTGCCTTTGTGATCATGGGGCATTCGTGGGGGAATTTGATCCGCTATCATGGACGCCCACATGGAAGCGGGTTTTTCTCAATCCCCCATATTCAGCGGGCAACATCGACAAGTTCATGGCAAAGGCTCTGGAAGAATCGCAGAAGGGAGCCGTCGTGGTCTGTCTCGTGCCGTGCGCCACTGATACCCGATGGTGGCACTCATACGCTATGAAAGCGCAGGAGATCCGGTTCATCAAGGGACGGGTGCGTTTTGTCGGATACGATGATGAAGGCAACCAAGTGAAGAACTCCCCGACGTTCTCATCGTGTGTGGCGATCTTCTGGCCGAAAGAACCCGAAGCGATCAACGATCCCCCGGAGATTGGCAAGACGATTGAGCAGCCAAAGAGAACCAAGCCGGAACAGCAGGAACAAACAGTAAGGTAAGGTGAAAGGGAACGATGAAAGATCAATCAATCAGGAAACTCACATTGAAAGAGTGCCGGGCCCTGGCGGAAGTGATGGGGTTCGGTAAGGAATCGCTCGATGATTACGAAGGCAGGTACGCGAAGATCAAACTGATATCCCCAAAGCGGATCGATTCATGGGATGGGATCCTTATCCACATGAACGAGAATAAGGGCAAGCGGAGCCGGCCATGAAAGAGAAAACTGGAACGCGAGAATGGGCAGATCACGCTTGAGGAAGTGGCGGCATGAGCGCCCAAGGCTACTACGAGGGCCAGCTCAAAGAGGCGCTGGAAAATCTCCTGCACTGGCACCGGGATGGAAACCGGCTGACAAGACAGGACGCATTCAAGCGCCTGAACAAAACGGTGAGTGATCAGATTGAGGAACTTGTGAAGGAGGAGAAGGATGACTGAAGCGAAGAAAAAGGGCGGCGGAATCATCGTAACCCTGTCAATCGGCAAGGGGAGCGGGGGCATCCCGGTCGATGAGTTCTGCAAGCTGGTCGATGTTGTGACCGAGCGCCATGGAAAAGACGTGATGGTCTCAGTGGAAGACGAAAAGGGGCATATGCACCTGTCAAAACCAGAGATCGGAGAGATAACCGGATACCGGTACTCTCATCATCTGGGATATATCGACATCAAAACGGGCAGCCTCGTTTGGGATGGTGCGGCATGAACAAGACCGCGATCGAGTGGTGCGATTATACCTGGAACCCGGTCACCGGCTGCAAGCACGGCTGCCCGTACTGCTATGCCCGGAAGATCGCAGAGCGATTCAAGGGCTCGAAGGCATGGCCGCAAGGATTCGAACCGATGTTCCACCAGGAACGCATGGGTGATGCTGTCAAACACAAAAAACCCGCGACGGTTTTCGTATGCAGCATGGCGGATCTGTTCGGGGAATGGGTGCCGACTTCCTGGATCCAATCAATCCTGACCGAGACTGTGATCGGGCTCCAACACACCTATATTTTCCTGACAAAAAATCCGGATAGGTACCAACCACTTTCTGTTGATCCTCTCGTGGGGGGTATCATGCAGAGAAGATCAAATCTTTGGTTCGGTACAAGTGTCACCGGAAAGTCGGACATGCACCGGCTATGGTCCCTGAGGGCGTCTGATATGCCGAATCTATTTGTCTCCTTTGAACCCCTGCTCGACGATCCTGATTATATCGATCTCACCGGTATCAAGCAAGTGATTATCGGGGCACAAACTCGCCCCGATCGCTGCGCCGGACTTGAAGCCATCCTGAAAATCTGCAGGGCCGCTGACCGGGCCGGTGCCAAGGTCTTCATGAAGGACAGCCTCGCTGGAAGATGGCCCGATCGGGAATTGCGGCGGGAACTCTGCTGGAGCGTGAACAAATGAGCCAGCGAACTCTCGAAGGAAAAACCGACTGCCGGAAAGAGACGCGAGGATCTCTCCAAGTCAGGATGACTCCCGCCGCCAAAGAGAAATTCCCGGAACTCTGCGAGGGCATCAAAGAGGTCCACCGGAAATATCCGTGCATCAAGGTTTCGGTGAATGGGAAGAAACTGCCTGAG